>TARA_R110002074_G_scaffold24208_2_pt1 | contig 139093 bp, 124 predicted proteins | sample TARA_R110002074 | Tara Oceans TARA_R110002074 (sample SAMEA4397215) | marine metagenome | biome: Polar Biome; feature: [MIX] marine epipelagic wind mixed layer (ENVO:01000061); material: water (ENVO:00002006), including particulate matter (ENVO:01000060) such as... | depth...
CCGTAGTCGTTGCCTCCATACCAGTTGGATTCCCATCCTCTAATGATACCTAAGCGATTCCCGATTGGATTTGTCTTCTGTCCCATTTAATTACTTGCTTTGTGTGTTATCGTTAGCTCCTAAAACCAGTGTTACGTGGTTGGAACGTTTTCTAATTCTATGTGCGCGTCCTTGTGGAGCAGTACGAAGTCTTTTTAACATGGTACCTCCATCAACACGAATTTCTTTAACAAAAAGATCGGCATCTTCTACAGAAGCATCTTCATTCTTAGATTGCCAATTAGCAATGGCAGAAAGAAGTAATTTCTCCAAACGACGAGATGATTCTTTTTGACTAAACTTTAAAATACTAAGCGCTTTATCTACTTTTTCTCCACGAATTAGGTCTGCCATTAGACGCATCTTTCTTGGTGATGTAGGGCAATTATTCAACTTAGCGAAATACTGTGTCTTCTTCGCTTCCTTGATTTGTTCTGCTCTTTCTCTTTTACGAACTCCCATGGCTTATTATTTTTTTCCTTTGTTTTTAGCACCTGCGTGACCACGGAATGATCTTGTAGGTGAAAATTCTCCTAATTTATGTCCAACCATGTTTTCGGTTACATATACAGGAACAAATTGTTTCCCATTGTGTACCGCTATGGTTTGCCCAACAAAGTCTGGTGTAATCATAGAAGCACGTGACCAAGTTTTGATAACGGTTTTCTTGTTAGACTCAACATTTTGTTGAACTTTTTGGTCTAATTTGTAGTGAACGTAAGGTCCCTTTTTTAATGATCTTGCCATAACTTATTTCTTTCTACGTTCTATAATGTATTTGTTACTAGCTTTAGTTTTAGAACGGGTTCTATATCCTTTTGCAGGAATACCGTTTCTAGAACGTGGATGTCCACCTGAAGATTTTCCTTCACCACCTCCCATTGGGTGATCAACAGGGTTCATTACCACAGGTCTTGTACGAGGACGTCTACCTAACCATCTAGATCTACCGGCCTTACCAGAAACCATTAATTGATGATCACTGTTTGAAACAGCACCAATAGTTGCCATACAAGTTGAAAGAATCATTCTTGTCTCACCAGAAGGAAGTTTCACTGTTGCATATTTTCCATCACGAGCCATTAACTGTGCAAATGCACCAGCACTACGCGCCATAACAGCACCTTGACCAGGATGAAGTTCTATACAAGAGATAATTGTACCTAATGGAATATTCTCTAGGACCATACTGTTTCCAATTTCCGGAGCTACGCTCTCACCTGAAACAATATTTTGACCTACTTGAAGACCATTTTGAGCAATGATATAGCGTTTTTCGCCATCTTGATAATTTACCAAGGCTATAAACGCCGTACGATTTGGATCGTATTCTATAGAAGCGACGGTTGCGGGAATACCGTGCTTATCACGTTTAAAATCTATGATTCTATAACGTTTTTTATGACCACCACCTACGTAGCGCATGGTCATTTTTCCTTGACTATTTCTACCACCAGAACGTTTTTTCGGAGCGAGCAAGCTCTTCTCCGGCTTATCAGTTGTTATGGCGTCAAAACCATTTACAACTCTAAAACGCTGTCCCGGGGTGATAGGTTTTAATTTTCTTACTGACATTGTTGTCTTTCTTTAAATCTAAAAATTAGATATTAGCGTAAAAATCTATTGTATCACCTTCCGCCACCTGTACAACTGCTTTTTTATAAGCGGTTGTTTTACCAGTTTGGACACCCGTTTTCGTATAACGAACACGTCTGTCTGGGCGGACATTCATTGTGCGAACTGAAGTAACAGAAACTCCATATGCAGCTTCCACTGCATTTTTGATTTCAATCTTGTTCGCCTTAGGGTTTACTACAAACGTAAAACGGTTATTTTCTTCCGCTCCTCTTGTAGCTTTTTCTGTAATAATAGGTTTAATTAAGATATTCATCTTGCTTCTATTTACTTAAGTTTTGTTCAATTTCTTCCAAAGAACCTTCAAATAACACGAGGCTATTTGCATTCATAATTTTGTAAGTACTTAATTCTGAGTTAGTTACAACTTCAGTTCCTTTCAAATTACGAGACGACAAATATACATTATTATTTGAGTCTCCCAACACAAACAAAGATTTTTTGTTTTCAAGTCCTAACGACTTTAAAACTGAAGTAAATTCTTTGGTCTTAGGAGTGTCTATTGTAAAATCCTCTAGTACCACGATAGCATTGTCATTTGCCTTCATTGTTAAGGCCGAACGACGTGCTAAACGCTTTAAGTTTTTATTCAATTTGAATGAATAATTCCTAGGTCTTGGACCAAACATACGTCCACCACCTTTAAAAACTCCAGATTTGATACTTCCCGCACGGGCAGTACCAGTTCCTTTTTGTTTTTTAATCTTTCTAGTTGAACCAGCAATCTCTGCACGCTCTTTTGCTTTATGCGTTCCTTGTCTTTGATTGGCAAGAAATTGCTTTACATCAAGATATACTGCGTGATTGTTTGGCTCTATACCGAATACGTCTTTAGAAAGGTCTACCTTTCTTCCCGTATCTTTTCCGTTTTTATCTAAAACTGCTACCTTCATTACTTTGTAATCGTTACGTAAGCGTTTTTGTGTCCAGGAACGCATCCTTTAACAACAAGTAAATTCTTTTCAGAAACTACTTTTAACACTCTTAGGTTTTCAACTTTTACTGTTTCATTTCCCATTTGCCCAGCCATACGCATTCCTTTAAATACTCTTGCAGGATACGATGCAGCTCCAATGGAACCTGGCGCTCTTAAACGGTTATGCTGACCGTGCGTAGCTTGACCTACACCACCGAAACCATGACGCTTAACAACTCCTTGAAATCCTTTACCTTTAGAAATACCCGCGATATCCACGAATTCTCCTTCGATAAAATGCTCTACGGTGATAGTATCACCTAATTTGTACTCTTCTTCGAAATCTTGGAATTCAACGACTTTACGTTTTGCAACGGTTCCTGCTTTTTTCGCGTGGCCTTCGGCAGCTTTATTGGCAGTCTTTTTGTCATCGAAACCAAGTTGAAGAGCTTCATACCCGTCAACCTCTTTGGTTCTGACTTGGGTAACAACACAGGGCCCACACTCGATAACGGTACAAGGAATATTCTTCCCTTTCTCGTCAAAGATGCTGGTCATCCCTATCTTTTTTCCAATTAACCCAGACATAGTTATTATTTATTTGTTAGTAATTATTTACTTATTTAAATTAAAACAGGGCCAAAATAAATTCAGCCCTGAATTTTATTTTGTTTCCGTTTTTCCTTCGCTCGCAGCTTAGGACATGTACACACTTTTTAAGTGCTTAGCAACTACACTTTAATCTCTACTTCCACTCCACTTGGCAACTCTAATTTCATGAGTGCATCAATGGTTTTGGAGGAAGAACTGTAGATATCCAATAATCTCTTATAAGAACTTAATTGGAATTGCTCTCTACTTTTCTTGTTTACGTGAGGCGAACGCAACACGGTAAAGATTTTTTTGTGAGTTGGTAACGGGATGGGTCCTGTTACTACGGCACCTGTACTTTTTACTGTCTTAACGATTTTTTCAGCAGATTTGTCCACTAAATTATGATCGTAAGATTTTAATTTAATTCTAATTTTTTGACTCATTGCTGAAATATTATACGTTAGCGGTTCCTCTTGCTGCAGCTATTACCTCTTCAGAAATATTTGAAGGAGTTTCTGCATAATGTGAAAATTCCATTGTTGAAGTTGCACGACCTGATGATAATGTTCTTAATGTGGTAACATATCCAAACATTTCAGAAAGTGGCACTTCAGCTTTTATAACTTTTGCTCCGGCGCGATCACTCATGTTATTAACCTGACCACGACGACGGTTAAGATCTCCTACAATATCTCCCATATTCTCTTCTGGAGTCAATACTTCCAGCTTCATAATAGGCTCTAAGATTACCGCTCCAGCAGCTTTTGCAGAAGCTTTAAATCCTAGTTTTGCAGCTAACTCAAAAGACAACTGATCAGAATCCACCGCGTGGAATGAACCATCCTTTAAAGTAACTTTCATACTATCTACTTCGAAACCTGCAAGCGGTCCATTTTGCATTGCTTGCTTGAAACCTTTTTCTACTGAAGGAATAAATTCTTTAGGAATGTTACCTCCTTTAATTTCGTTTACAAATTGTAATCCTTCCACTTTATCATCATCTGCTGGTCCTATGGTAAATACAATATCAGCAAACTTACCACGACCACCTGATTGCTTCTTATAAACTTCTCTATGATCTGCACTACGAGTAATAGCCTCTTTGTACTCAACTTGTGGTTTTCCTTGATTTACTTCCACCTTAAACTCACGTCTTAATCGGTCTACAATAATATCAAGGTGAAGCTCACCCATACCAGAAATTACAGTTTGCCCTGAAGCTTCATCGGTACGTACTTGGAAAGTTGGATCTTCTTCAGCAAGTTTTGCCAAAGCCATACCTAACTTATCTACATCTGCCTTGGTTTTAGGCTCAACAGCAATACCAATAACTGGATCTGGGAAATTCATACTTTCCAATACAATTGGGTGCTTTTCAGCAGTAAGTGTATCTCCAGTTTTAATATCCTTAAATCCTACAGCAGCCCCAATATCTCCAGCTTCGATATAATCGATAGCATTTTGCTTGTTAGCGTGCATTTGGTAAATACGTGAGATACGCTCTTTATTTCCGGAACGGTTGTTCAACACATAAGAACCTGCATCTAAACGACCTGAATATGCACGGAAGAAAGCCAAACGTCCTACGAATGGATCCGTAGCAATCTTAAATGCCAAAGCAGCGAAAGGCTCTTTTACATCTGGTCTTCTTATTTCTTCTTTTTCTGTATCTGGGTTTATTCCTTTAATACCTTCCTTATCTACTGGAGAAGGCAAGTAACGGCAAACTGCATCAAGAAGGAATTGAACTCCTTTGTTTTTGAATGCAGAACCACAAATCATTGGGATGATGGACATGTCCATTACCGCAGCACGCAACGCAGCGTGAACTTCATCTTCGGTAATAGACTCTTCATCTTCCATATATTTTTCCAAAAGATTTTCGTCATAAGCCGCTACCTCTTCAATTAACTTTCCGCGGTATAAACGTGCCTCTTCTTTTAAATCTTCAGGAATATCAATAACATCGAAAGTAGAGCCCATGGATTCTTCGTGCCAAACAATAGCCCGGTTCTTCACTAAGTCTACAACTCCTTTAAAGTCAATTTCGTCACCAATAGGAAGTACAATTGGCACAGCATTAGACCCTAACATATCCTTAACTTGCTGACAAACCATCATGAAGTTAGATCCTTGACGGTCCATTTTATTTACAAATCCCATACGCGGAACTTTGTAATTATCTGCCAATCTCCAGTTAGTTTCAGATTGAGGCTCAACACCATCAACCGCGCTAAAAAGGAATACTAGTCCATCCAACACACGTAGTGATCTATTTACCTCGACGGTAAAGTCAACGTGACCAGGAGTGTCAATAATATTAAAGTGATATGGTTTAGTATCTTCAACAGGCTGTCCATTTTTTAATGGGAAATTCCAGGTACAAGTGGTTGCAGCAGAAGTAATGGTAATACCTCTTTCTTGCTCTTGTTCCATCCAGTCCATCGTAGCAGCACCATCGTGAACTTCTCCAATTTTATGACTTACACCTGTATAATAAAGTATACGCTCTGTAGTGGTGGTTTTACCGGCATCAATATGCGCAGCAATCCCTATATTTCTTGTAAATTTTAAATCTCTTTGTGCCATTTTCTTAGAATCTAAAGTGTGAGAATGCTTTGTTTGCTTCAGCCATTTTATGGGTATCCATACGTTTTTTAACTGCAGCACCTTCTTCTTTAGCAGCTGCTAAAATTTCGGCAGCTAATTTTTGCGGCATAGACTTTTCATTACGCTTTCTTGAGTAGCTAATAAGCCACTTCATAGCAGTAGAAATCTTACGATCTGGTCTAATTTGCATTGGGATTTGGAAGGTAGCCCCTCCAACTCTTCGGCTACGCACTTCTACGTGGGGCATAACATTGGAAAGTGCATCTTTCCAAATCTCTAAAGCCGTTTTTTCTTCGTTTTGTTTTTTTGATTCTACAATATCAATCGCATCATAGAATACTTTGAAAGCAGTCGACTTTTTTCCGTCCCACATTAAGTTATTTACAAAACGTGTTACCAACTGGTCGTTAAACCTTGGATCTGGTAAAAGTGGTCTTTTTTTCGCTTGTCTTTTTCTCATTACTTCTCTTTAAAAGTTGTTTGAATTACTTTTTAGGGCGCTTTGCACCGTACTTAGACCTACGTTGTAATCTTCCTTGAACACCTGCGGTATCCAAAGCTCCTCTTACAATGTGGTAACGTACCCCTGGCAAATCTTTAACCCTTCCACCTCTAACCAATACTATCGAGTGCTCCTGAAGATTGTGTCCTTCGCCACCGATGTACGCGTTTACTTCCTTTCCATTTGTTAACCTTACCCTTGCTACTTTACGCATTGCAGAGTTTGGTTTTTTAGGAGTGGTAGTATATACACGAGTACACACACCGCGGCGTTGCGGGCACGAATCTAGGGCAGCCGATTTACTCTTCTTGGTTATTTTGGCTCTTCCTTTTCGTACTAATTGTGAAATAGTTGGCATATAAAATCCTTGTTATACTTAATTAAATGATATAATTATCCCTTTAAAGGGGCGCAAATGTAGAAATAAAAATGCATTAATCCAACACAGTTTTATTAATTTTTGTTGGATTTACTTTTATTTATGCACGAGATATGAAAAACCCTTCAATAACGTTAGATTTACAATATAAACTTTCAAGCTTTTGAGGCAGTTTTTTTTCTTTTTTTTATACCTATATATATATACAAATTTTTTGGGGCAGGTTGCCGCTCAAAATATTACGCTTAAAATTGAAGCAGAAAAGGAAGTGACTTCATCATTTTTAGACTCCCTAGATATTACTTTAAAATTTGAAGATTATTTAAGTTTAAAATCTGAAGCTGATTCTCTTTCTCAAAAATTTCAAAAAAGCGGATTTATTGATTCTAGGCTAATATCACTAGAAAAACAAAATGATTCAATTTTTGTGGCCGATTACTATTTAGGTAATAGATGGCGTGATATTGAGATTCATTATTCGGAAAAAGACTTTACATATTCAGAACTAAAAAAAATTAGCAATGAAGTTTCTGATTCTATTTTTAAAATTCCAATTCAACTCGCGGAGGTTGCTCTTTTAAAACTTACAAGAATAAAAGCTGAAAAAGGTGATCCCTTTTCAAGAATACAGCTTTCAGAAATTGAAAGAAAAGACAATAGCACCTTAAAAGCCAATCTTAATTTTACATCTACTAGCCAAAGAAAAATTGATGGAATTGTAGTAAAAGGATATGAAAAGTTTCCAAAGTCCTTTATAAAGTATTATGCCGGAATTAAAAAGGGAAAGGTTTTTAACCAGAAAAAAATAATTGAACAAAATAACACTTTAAACAATTTAGGTTTTATAACTTCAATTAAATCTCCAGAAGCATTATTCAAAAAAGATTCTACAATAGTTTATTTATATTTTCAGAAAACAAACAACAACCTCTTTGATGGTATTTTAGGTTTTGCCACAAATGAAGACACCCAAAAACTAGAATTTAATGGGTATTTAAATCTAGAACTTAATAATAATCTGAATTACGGCGAGCAATTGGTTATAAATTATAAAGCCGATGGCCGTGAGCAACAAAACCTGAGAGTGTTTACAAAGCTTCCTTATTTATTTAAAACCCCTTTAGGTGTAAGCTTGGAATTAGAAATATTTAAAAGAGACAGTACTTTTTCTACAACCCATCAGCAAGCAAGGCTCTACTATCAGGCTTCCCCTAAAATCGATTTTTATGTAGGGTATAAATCCTATGAATCTAACAACCTGCTTGATGGAGTAAACGCTTCGGCGTTTGTTGAAGATTACGACTCCAAGTTTTTTTTAACCGGGGTTCACTTTTCAAAATTTCAGAATGAAAAACTATTCCCAATAAAAACTTTCGTGGGACTAGAAACAGAAATTGGAAAAAGAACCACCTCATCAAATGAAGCAGATCAAGTAAGAGTCTCTGGTATTTTTTCGCATATATTTAATCTTAATGAAACCAATTCTTTTTACATCAAAAACTCGACAAGCTTTTTAAGCAGCCCAAATTATTTAACCAATGAACTCTTTAGGTTTGGCGGCATCAATAGTATAAGAGGGTTTAGAGAAAATAGCATTGACGCCTCACTCTTTTCCGTGTTGAATACTGAATATCGTTATTTGCTTGATAGAAACACCTATGTACATTCTATAATAGATATTGCCTATTTTGAAAATAAAATAATTACTATTCAAGAAGAGCTTTTTGGTTTTGGGGTTGGTTTGGCTTTAAACACCAAGGCGGGCCTTTTTAAGTTTAACATTGCAAATGGTATTTCTAAAAATCAGAATATTGAATTCGCAAATACAAAGATTCATATACTATTTATTACTAGATTTTAAAAATTCAATAGGCATTTTTAAATACCATTTTTATATAACAGGATAACCTTCAGAGAAAAAATTTCGCATTACGATTATTTATTCAGAATTTTGCTGGAAAAGATTGTAGACACAATAATTAAATAGATTATCATAAGGACAACAATACTTTAACGTTGTCTTTAAAAAAAAAGAAAATTTAAGTTTAAAAAGTTGTGTATTTAACTTTTTATTGTGATTTTTGGCATTGGCTAATTCAAATAAATTATAAAATGAGAACAAAGTTTAGTGGAATTTTAACGCTATTGCTAGCGTTTGTAGTGCAACTCACGTTCGCACAAGAAAAAACAATCTCAGGAACTATAACTGACGAAAGCAGTTTACCGCTCCCAGGGGTTAATGTTATTGTAAAAGGGACATCTAATGGAACCCAAACAGATTTTGATGGTAATTATTCAATTACTGCAAATGTTGGGCAAACTTTAGTGTACAGTTATTTAAGCTACAAAACTCAAGAAAAGACCATTGGCGCAGCTACCTCTAGCATATCTTTTGCTATGGAGCCTGATGCTTCTGTACTTAATGAGGTTGTGGTAACTGGTTTTGCAGTAAAAAAGGAAAAGAAGGCCTTAGGTTATTCGGTTTCTTCAATTCAGCAAGAGTCAATAAAGGAGAGCCCTCAAACTGACTTAACGCGTGTTTTGAGTGGAAAGGCTGCGGGTATTAATATTACTACCCAGAATGGTCTTTCTGGTTCTGCGAACAAAGTAATTATTAGAGGTATGACATCATTCTCTGGCGATAACAACGCGCTATATGTAATTGATGGTGTGCCTATTAGTAATGATACTAACGAAGCAGGTGCCTTTACCGACGGTAATATGGGATCTAGCCGTTCTTTTGATATTGACCCGAACAACATTGAGCGTGTGGATATTCTAAAAGGATTAGCTGCAACTACTTTATATGGTACTGAGGGTAGAAACGGGGTAATACTTATTACAACGAAAGCTGGAAGTTCAAGCCAACAAAATGCAAAACAAGAAATTGAAGTTTCTTCATCTGTATTTGTAAATGAGGTTTCTATTCTTCCTGATTACCAAAACTCTTATGGTGGTGGTTTTGACCAAGCTTTTGGTTGGTTCTACAGTAACTGGGGACCAGGTTTCTATAAAGATGGCTTAGGAGGCTGGGCTAATGATGCTGCCTTTGATGCAGACGGAACTGTGGAACACCCATATTCATCTTCAGCTTATCTGGCAACAAATTATCCGAATTTTCAAGAGCAATACGCCGGACAGAGATATGACTGGAAACCAAGATCTAGTGTGAAAGACTTTTTCCAAAAAGGTCTTGCTCAAAACCTTTCTGTTAGTGCGCGAGGAAGAAGCGAAAACGGAAAGTTTGGTTATGGTACTATTTTTAGTCACTTAGATGAGGATGGATTTACTCCTGGTAATAACGTAAAAAGAAATAACTTAACAATTTCTGGAGATGCAAAATTAACCAACAAAGTAAACATTAGAGGGTCTATGACTTATACAAAGACAGACTTAAAGACACCTCCAGTTTCAACTAGTTTTGGTAGTAGTACTCCTTATGCAGGATCATCTATCTTTGGAGATTTATTCTATACTCCTAGAAGTATTGATTTCTTCGAGCTTCCTTATCAATTACCTGATGGAAGTAGCATTTACTATCGTGATGATAACGCTATCCAACACCCATTATGGACTGTGAACAATGCGAGATTCTCTCAGTTAGTAAATCGTGTTAATGGTTTTGCTGCAATTGATTATAATATTACAGATAATTTTAACATACTTTATCAAGGTAGTGTTGATACATACTCAGAAGATAGTGTTAACAGACAAAACAAAGGTGGTGTAAATGACGATGTTAATGTACAAAGAGGTTTCTATGAAACTGTAAATACATCTAACACCATTTATGATCACAGGATTGTACTTTCTGGAAACAACTTTAGTTTCTTTAATGATAATGTGAATCTTGGTTTCTCACTTGGAGCAACATCAAAGAGTGTAGATTACAATAGATATGGTATTAGAAGTACAGATCAGCAAGTATTTGGTTTCTTTGATCATTCAGGGTTTGTGGAGCGTAATCAAATAGAATTCCGTCAAAAAAGAAACATTATTGGAGTATTTGGACAGGTTCTGTTAGACTACAGCAACTTTGTTTTCCTTAACTTATCTGGAAGAAATGACTGGGTATCAAACTCAATAAACAACTCATTGTTCTATCCATCAGCAAGTATTTCTTTTGTGCCAACAAGTGCATTTAAAGGTATCCAATCTGACAATGGACTTAACTTCTTAAAGTTAAGAGCTGGTTATGGTACTTCTGCAAACTTCTCTACTGGATATCCAACAGTTACTTTGGTAAATCTAGATACTCAAGCTTGGCAATCAGATGGTCAATTAATTACTTCTAACACAACAGATAGTAGTATTGGTAACCCTGCAATTAAGCCTGAATTATTTGAGGAATTAGAATTTGGAGCTGAAGGTAAAATCTTTAACAGACTTACTTTTGACTTCTCTTACTTCACAAGAACAACCAATGACTTAATTGTTCAAGATCAACCAATTCCAGCTAGTACTGGTGCAACTTTTATCGATAACAACATTGGTAAAATTGAATCTTGGGGTATTGAAGCAGACCTTGGTCTTAATATCTTTAAGAGTAACACAGGTGGATTCGATTGGAAAGTAAATGTTAACTATACTTCTTTCGAAAGTGAAGTGGTTGACTTAGGTCAAGATACAGATCAAGTTGTATATGCAGGATTTACCAACTTAGGAAACTTTGCAACTGTAGGAGATCCTCTTGGAGCTCTTTATGGTGCAAGAATCGCTAGAGATGAAAATGGTAATCTTTTAGTTGATGCAGCGGGTAACTATATTGCCGAAAGTGTTACTGAAGATGGCTTGGTTCCAAAAATTGGTGATGCTAACCCAGACTTTATAATGAACTATATCAGTACAATGTCTTGGAGAGGTTTATCTCTTAATGTAGCCGTTAACCACGTTTCTGGTGGAGATATCTACTCTACTTATATAGCAACATTACTTGGACGTGGATTAACAACAGATACTGAAGATCGTCTTGGAACTTATATTCTTGATGGTGTAGGTCCTGATGGAAATCCAAACCAAGTTCAAATAAACAATTCACAGTTTTATTTTGACAATGGATTTGCGAGTGCAGCTGATGAGCTTAATGTATATGATGCTTCTGTACTTCGTTTACAAGAAGTTACTCTTGGTTATTCATTACCATCTAAGTTCTTAGATAGAACTCCTTTTGGAAGCGTTACTTTTAAAGTAAGTGGATTTAACCTTTGGTATGATGCTTATAACACACCTGATGGTATAAACTTTGATCCAAACACCACTGGTTTAGGTGCAGGAAATGGTCAAGGATTTGAATTCTTAACAGGACCAAGTAGCAAAAGATATGGTTTCACTGTAAATGCTACATTCTAATAAATAAAAAAATTAAGAGATGAAAAAAATACAAAAAATATCAATATTTGTTTTTCTACTTCTAGGTCTTGCTTTTACCTCTTGTGAGACTACAGAACTAGACTTACTAGATGATCCTAATGATGTAACTTTAGACAAAGCTAATTTAGATAGATTTTTAAATGAAATTCAGCTAAATTTTGCAAGCTTTATGCGTCAAATTGGAAACAATGATGCACAATTAGTGCGCGTTAACTATATGTTTGGAAGAACATATAGAGATAATTTTGAGCCAGCTGTACTAGACGGCGAATGGGCATTAGCCTATCAGGGAATGTTTTCCGATATGGCTGCTGCCGAGCCACTTGCTGTAGATGCTGGAGCTAATAAGCATTTAGGTGTTATGAAAATCCTAAAAGCTTATACATTAATAACGCTTGTAGATAATTTTGGAGATGTTCCATTTAGTCAAGCGACTAATCCAACTGAGTTCCCTGCTCCAGTAGCAGATCCAGGAGCTTCAGTATATGCAGGTGCTTTAGCTATGCTTGATGAAGGTTTGGTACTCTTAAGCTCTGAAGGTGGTAACTTAGAAAATGATTTCTACTATGATAATGACTTCACTAAGTGGAGAAAACTAGCAAATAGCGTAAAAATGTTAGCTTACTTAAACACAGGTGACTTAGCTAGCTTTAATTCTGTTTCTAGTTCTGCAATCACTAGTTCTTCAGACGATTTCCAATTCCAATATGGAAGTAACGAAACCAACCCAGATACTAGACACCCATCGTATAGTACGGATTACACTACAAGTGGTGCTGGTTCTTATGAATCTAACTGGTTAATGGAAACTATGAATGATTCTAATGACCCAAGAATTAGATATTATTTCTATAGACAATTTGTTTGTACACCAAATTCTACAGGTGCTGATGGCGTTCCATGTGGACCAGATACAGTTCGATTAACTTGTTCTGGCGCCCCTAGACCAAATCATTACACTGCATCCATGACTTATTGTTCTGTTGATAATGGATACTGGGGTCGTGATCACGGAAACAACGAAGGTATACCACCAGATGGTTTAAGAAGAACCGTAAATGGTGTATATCCTGCTGGAGGTAAATTTGATGGTGACGAATTATCTCCTGTAGTAGTTGGAGATGGCGGTGGTGGAGCTGGAATATTACCTATTATGTTAGCGTCTTATACAGATTTTATGCGAGCAGAGGCTGCATTGGCTTCTAATAATACTGGTGGAGCAGCTTCAGCGTTAAATTCTGCATTGACAAAAAGTATCGCTAAAGTTCAAAGTTTTATCTCTGTAGACCCAAGTGCTGATTCATCATTTGAACCTACTTCTGGTGAAGTTAGTAGTTTCATTTCTGGTGTTATCAATAGCTTTAATAGTGGAAATGCTAATGCAAAATGGGAAATATTAGCTACGCAACAATTTATTGGTAATTTTGGAAGTGGTATTGGAGCTTACAATCTATACAGAAGAACTGGATATCCTAAATTAATTCAATTCAATATTGATCCAAACCCAGGTCCATTTGTAAGATCATTCTTTTACCCATCAAACGAAGCCAACGTAAATAGCAATATTACACAAAAGCCAAATGTTGATGTTCAAGTATTTTGGGATACGAACCCAGCTTCACCAGGATTCCCATCTGCTAACTAATTAAAAAAGATAATTATGAAAAACATATTTAAATTATTAATGATAACTCTTCTTGTTGGAACAGCTATTTCTTGTTCAGACTCAGAAGCGGTTATAAATCAAGTATTAGATAATGTGGATTCAGAAAGTGGTGCTGTCATTAGAACTGTTGTGGCTCCACCAGAATTGGTATCACTTACTAATGAAACTAACAATGTATTAAACTATACTTTAGAGGTTCAACAAGGTAATGGTACTTTTGTTCCAGACTTTAAAGAAGTAAGAACATACATGGCTATTTTCCAAGATCAAGATTTATTAGAACCAATAGTTGATGGCTCTGGAAATCCTATTGGAGAAGTTCTTTTTGTTACAAATGCTGCGTCAGAATTCGCTATTGGACCTAATGGTTTACCTAGAATATCATCTGTTACTCCAACTCAAGCAATTTTAGATGCTTTTCCTGGAGATGCCGTTTTAACAACACCGTCTTTTATTTCTATGAGACTTGAACTTGAAATGACCGATGGTACTGTTTTTACCAATACTAATCTAGGAGCTAGTGTTTCTGGAGGACCTTATTTTGGAGCGTCATTCTTATATAAAATTATATTCTTACCAATATAATGTTTAGAAGGTTTAAGGCAGAAATTAACCTCTGCCTTAAACTTTATTAAAAATTTTCTTTTTTTTGTTAAAAAGAATTTTATTATTTAAAAATTTGTATATTTGAAATTATTAAACTTTAAATTTATTATTATGAAAAAAAATTATTTCTTAGTTGCTTTATTAGCACTTGCATTTACTAGTGTTAATGCACAGTTTACAGACGATATGGAAAGCTACACTGCTGGTCAACCTATTTACCAAGATTGGTGGACAGATTGGGGTTGTGGTGGTACTTGTGCTATCCTATCTAGTGCTGATCAAGCTTATGATGGTGGTCTTTCAGGATATGTTCCAGATGATGGATCAACAGATGGTGTACTAGACCTAGGAAACAAAATATTTGGCGAATGGGGTCTTGAATTCTATATGTATGTTCCTTCAGGTAAAGAAGCATACTGGAATTTACAAGGCACTGTGCCAATTGGATCTGGAGAATGGATTGTTGGAAATATTTTCTTTAATCAAGATACAACCAATCCAGGAGTAGGACTTATTGATGATGCAGTTGGTGCTCCTGTAAATTTCAATTTCCCTCACGATGCTTGGTTCAGAATTGCCATGAATGTTGACATTACTGGTGGTATTGGAGCGTCAACTTGGGGATTATCTGTTGATAATACAGAGGTTATTCCTATGGGAACTCCATTTACTGATGCTAGTGGAACATACCCAACTAGCTTAGGAGGTATTGATTTCTTCTCAATTTCTGCTAACAATATGTATTGGATTGATGCCTTTGACTACAGAGATTCATTCCACATTTTGGTATTATCAACTAATGAATTTGCACAAAAAGGTTTTTCTGCATATCCTAACCCTGTAAGTGATAAATTAAACATTCAAGCTAAAGAGAGAATTAACTCTGTTGTAATCTACAATGTTTTAGGACAGCAAGTTTACAATGCTAAAGTTGATGCTTTATCTTCTACTATCGATATGTCTAGAATGGCAAGTGGTGCTTACTTTGTAAATGTAAACATCAATGGTACTGAAGGTACTGTAAAAGTTATCAAGTAATTATATTACTATAATATTTTTAAGAGGCTGTCTAATTAGACAGCCTCTTTTTTAATATATAATATCTAAGAATGAACAAAGAAACTATCATATTTGGAATCTACCCCGTATTAGAGGCAATTAAATCTAATAAATACATAGACAAACTATTTATTCAAAAAGGAATAGAAAGCCAAAAGATTGAAGAAATTATCTCCCTTTCCCAACCCAATGGGGTTTCAATAAACTTTGTTCCTATTGAAAAGCTAGATCAATTATCTCGTGCCAACCACCAAGGGATTGTAGCAATCATTTCCCCTATTGGATTCAGTGATTTTGAAAATATGGTGGAAGAAACTTTATCCAAAGATAAAAGTGCCCTATTTCTTGTTTTAGACCAAATAAGTGATGTACGGAATTTTGGCGCTATAATTCGAACCGCTGAATGTACAGGTGTAGATGCAATAATTATTCAGAAAAAAGGAGGCGCCCCCGTGAGTGGAGATACCGTTAAAACATCTGCAGGAGCTATTTTTAAGGTACCTATTTGCAAAGTAGACCATATTAAAGATGCTATCTTTTATTTAAAGGGATCTGGAGTTAATGTTATAGGTGCTACAGAAAAAGCTTCAAAAAGTTTATATGAGGTGGATTTTAAAGCTCCAACTGCCATTGTATTAGGTTCTGAAGGAAAAGGAATCACAAAATCTCTATTTAATCTATTAGATGAACAAGCTGCCTTGCCTATGTTAGGTGAAATCAATTCATTAAATGTTTCAGTTGCTTGTGGTGCTTTTTTATATGAAGTTATAAGACAAAGAAGATAAACCTTACTCCCCTTCTTTTTCTTTTCTTTTAAATCTATAAATAATCTTAATATCCTGCTTCATTTCATTCTGCTCAGGTTGCTTCTCGATTTCTTCTGGGATATTTTCAATAAAATTTCCGTGTTCATCAAACTGTCTTAAAAAAGGATCATCCTCTGGGTTAAAATCATCCTTTTGCCAGTCGTATTTTTTTTCCTCAATGGGATTTTTCCTAAACACTAGAGACAGAGCAACTCCTACTATAAAACCAGATAAGTGACCCTCCCAAGATATTTCTGGATCTATGGGAAAAAGATACCACAATAAGCTTCCATAGAGAAAAACAACCATAAGCGCCAAGGCAGTTAATTGATATTGCTTGGAAAAGATTCCTTTAAAAAAAAGAAACGCAGCCAACATATAAATAATGCCACTCGCCCCTATATGCCAAGCCGGTCGTCCTATAAACCACGTCAACAACCCTGTTAAAAGTAATCCCCACAAAAGAACCTTCCACCTTATCCTCCTATAAAAATAAAATAGTGAAATACTAAGTACCAACAGTGGAATTGAGTTATTAAATAAATGTTTTAAACTACTATGAATAAATGGAGAAAAAAGAATTCCTTTTAATCCTTCAATTTTTTGAGGAAATACCCCCCATTTTGTAAAACGCACACCGTAACTTATTTCTAACCAAAAAACTATCCAAATGGCTAAAACAAAAATTACCGGGTATAATAATACATCGAAGGAAAACTGTAGTTCTTTATTAGAATTCATAAATGTATTTATTGCAAAAAATAATCCTAACTATAAATTTATGCTATTTTGACAGTAAACACCGTTTTTTTAAATTGTAAATTTACCACTGTATGAATACACCATTAGCTGAAAGAATTCGCCCAAAATCACTTAGTGAATACCTAAGCCAGCAACACTTGGTAGGTTCTAGTGGTGCATTATTACCCCAAATGAAAACTGGAATGATTTCTTCCATGATATTTTGGGGACCTCCTGGCACAGGAAAAACAACTTTAGCTACTATTATTGCTGAAGAATCCAATCGTCCTTTTTACACTCTTAGTGCCATTGATAGTGGCGTTGCAGCAGTGCGAGAGGTTATTGAAAAAGCTAAAAAAGGCGAAGGACTGTTTACCACCAAAAACCCAATACTTTTTATAGACGAAATTCACCGTTTTAGTAAATCGCAACAAGATTCACTTTTGGGTGCTGTAGAAAAAGGATGGATCACTTTAATTGGTGCCACTACCGAAAATCCAAGTTTTGAAGTCATCCCCGCTTTATTATCTCGTTGTCAGGTGTATGTCTTAAAGGCATTCAGTAAGACAGATTTAGAAGATTTATTAAAAAGAGCTATTAAAAAGGACGACCTTCTTCAGAAAAAGAAAATTGAATTAAAGGAAACTGAAGCTATTATAAGGTTATCTGGAGGTGACGCTAGGAAACTACTAAACATACTTGAACTCATAGTACTTTCAGAAAAAGAAGAATCTGTTACCATTACTAATGAGATGGTGCTTCAGAAAGTACAGAAGAATACGGTACTATATGATAAAACTGGGGAGCAGCATTACGATATTATTTCGGCATTTATAAAATCGATACGCGGAAGCGACCCAAATGCCGCGGTGTATTGGTTGGCAAGGATGATTGAAGGCGGTGAAGATGTAAAATTTATTGCAAGACGTTTGCTCATTTCTGCTTCGGAAGATATTGGATTAGCAAACCCTACAGCTTTGGTACTTGCAAATGCCACTTTTCAGGCGGTAAATACCATAGGATATCCCGAAGCACGTATTATTTTAAGTGAATGTACTGTGTATTTGGCCACATCCCCTAAGAGTAACGCAACTTATAAAGCCATTAAAGACGCTCAACAGCTCGTAAAGCAAACTGGAGACCTATCTGTCCCTTTGTCTATAAGAAATGCGCCTACAAAGCTTATGAAGGAGTTGGGGTATGGACAAGATTATCAATATGCCCACGACTTTGAAGGAAATTTTGTTCCACACGAGTTTTTACCCGAAGAAATAAAAGGGACTACTTTATATAACCCAGGGAATAATGCTAGGGAAAGCTCTCTAAAAAGTTATTTAAAGCAACTTTGGAAAGATAAATACGATTTTTAGTTATTTTTAGAATAGGTAACTTTTCCGACTTCTTTATCCACCGTTAAATTTCCAGAAGTATCAAAATTGGCAATATATCGCTGCTCCTTTTCATCTTCAAAAAACACCACACCTTCAACAATAAATATTTTTCCGGTATATTTTAGTCCATCCCTAGCCTCTGCCGTTTCCTCATATAGGCTAAAGCCTTCACTTGTTTTTCGTAACAAAAAGGATTTGCCGCCATTTGAATAGTTTGCATATTTTGAAACTGGGAGATGGAGTGGATTATCCTTTTGGGAAACTACTTCTGCTTCAACTTTCTTTTCTTCTTTTCTTTCTGAAGAATCCTCAAAATCTTTTAATACCCGCACTTCTTTTTGCTGCACAAATAAGGCCTCAATACTCTCAAATGCTCTTCTCATAGCCTGATTATAAGTTTTACTATACTCCTTTAGCTTACTTTTTCCTTCTTCACTAGTGTAAATCACATTTCCTTCACAATCTTTGATAAAAATAGTCACTCTTGTCCAAACAAAATTTGGATCTCCAGTAACTTCGGCTCGTAATCCATCGCAACGTCTTACATCGGGCAACTCGTCATCAAAATACGCATGAAATCCATGTTTATTAAAAAGAAACTTTAATAGGGAATTAAGCTGATATTGATCATCACTAAACTGAAAATCAAATTTCTTGGGAACCACTATAAAACTGTAATTACTTAATTTTTCTTTTTGTGAATACCCACTAAACACAAAAGCTAAAGAAAACACGAATGCAATTATAAGTTTATTCATTGGTCATAAATTTTTATGTTGAAACCTAATTGCAAAGATATACTTTTTGATTTTGCAAGGTTCCCATATTGAAGCATATTATCTGCTGCAAGGTAAAAATTAAACTTACCAAAATCTCCAACAATACCAGCTCCTACATTTGAATAGGAATATGAATCCACTGTATATGTAACTTTTGCCGCTAGAAAATTAAAAAGCTTTCGATAATAAAAAAGCGTTCCTGCCATTTGAGGCCCTTTGGGACGCATAATACTGTAGTATTGTACTCCTAGGGCTTGCTCCCGCTCAACGCCTCCCCCTTTATTTAGACAATCGCATACATCACCCCCTCCTGTAATTTTTCCAAAACTATATTGCAAACTGGCATTCATTTTTAAAGGTCTTAGTTGCGAATATTTGTCATAGAGAGTGTCAATAGGGATTTCTCTTTCAATTTCATCTTCTAAATCATCGTAATATGGAAAGGTTTCTTCTCCTTCGCTTAAAGGAGGAAAAATTAATTCAATTCCATTTAACACATAATCGCCACTGGCTCGATAACTCTCTACATCTTTAGAATGAAAAATAACACCTATGTCCAATAGGCTTGCACTAGCCGTCCAATGACTATTTATAGTATACGTAGCACCTACATCCACACCAACTCCTAAATTACCCCCTAAAAGTGCTTTTCCTAGTAACGTTCCTCCTGTTGCATCTCCATCTAAAGATGCAATACCCGAAGTTTCTACCATCACATTGGCATCTTCAACGATATGTTCATAAATATTAGGAGCATCAGCTTCGGCCAAACGCGTTACAAAAGTTCCGCGGTTATTGGTACTTCTAAAACTCATAATGCTAGAATATACTTTTGCTCTTGCTCCTACAGTAAGTTTACTTGAAATGGCTTTATTAGCACCAAAGTGATACACGGTAAGTAAATCTCCTGTGGTACTTAGTTCACCTAAATCGAAAGGATAGTCTAGATAGTTTGCATTACCTTCCCAAGCTAGAATAGCCAAATCTCTTGGGAAATAACTTATAAAATCGAATTCTTCGTAAATACCACCAGAAAAATAAATGTCTTTCTTTGAGCGCCACCCAAAACTAATAAGTTCCAATTGCTGCGTGGCCGTGAAAAAGTCGGTGTTTTTCATTTCAAAGATTTTACGCTCAATCTTTGCATTAATATCCTCTCCAGTATCCCCAAAAATATCAAACACACTCACCCCAGACGAGCCTCCATTAATATGAAACTGTGAGAAAAAAGGAATACCAAAGTGCTTTTTTTGCGGTACTGTGGTTCCAGGATTTAACAATAAACTTTGCGGCGCCTCATTAAAGCCATAAAGTACTTGCTTGTTTTGGGCAATACCCATCGTGAGCCCGAAGGCTAAGAAAAAAACTAGTATAACTCTCATAGTATTAGTCTCTCTCCTTAATCTCTAGATAATATGTGGTTTTGGACTTGAGGTTAAGCTCCCCCTCCAAGGTAGCATCTGAGGATGGAATGGTCACAGAAACCACCACTTTATCAGATTGGGTAAGTTGTAAAATCTCCTCTCCTTCAACGGATTCGGTAAATTCGGTAATTACAGGATTTGAGGGAGTTCCCATTTCTACAAACGTGGAAGTGAAATATTTTTCAACATTTAGGGAATCTAAAAACTGAAAATCGGCTTGAAAACTTCGTGGTATGCTATTATTAAATATGAAAAGAAAATCGGCTTTCAGCAAGCTTTCTTGAGTATCTGTTTCATCCAAAAAACGAATATCTGTAGTATCTCTAACCGTTAAGCGTGGTGTGCTTGTTACTTCATCAAAAAAATCGTTTGCTACTAAATTGAAATAAATTAAATCTAACTCAACTATAGGTGTTATTGTAACATCTTGTGCTTGATTAAAATCGGTATCCTTAACACAGGAAAAAAATAATAAAGTAAAAAGCACACCCAAAACTGGGAATTGCAGGTTCTTTTTCATGTTGGGGGTTTTAAAGGTTAACGTAGTTTTGTACGCAAATAGTATAGTTATAGATGTTTCTTGATTTCCAAAATACTGTCAATCACTCTATATTGCGATGGAATTGTCTCTTTACGATAGTTGTAAAATAGGGTTTCCATTCCTACAGCTTCGGCCCCTAAAATATCTGCTTCAAAAGTATCTCCTACCATAAGGCTCACTTTAGGAACTGTTACTGCTTTTGCGAGTGCTTTTTCAAATATAACAGGATTGGGCTTCTTTAACCCTACCTCTTCGGAAGTGGTTACGGTTTTAAAAAAGGGAGAAATGCCACTATTTTTTAGTTTTAAGTGCTGTACTTCCTCAAAACCATTGGTAATTATATGCAGTAAATATTTTTCAGAAAGGTATTGCAAAACATCTATGACACCTTCAAAAAGATAATTGTTTTTAGGAAGTTCGTCTATGTAAGAAGTGGCTAATTCATCTAAATCTGTATCACTATAATGAATTCCAAAAGGTTGAAAGGCTTCAAAAAAACGCCCTCGTCTTAGTTCTTGTTTGGTGACTCTTTCTTCTCGATAACGCTTCCAATATTCAAAATTAATGGGTTCATAGATTTTCATAAACTCATCCAAATCGACAGAAATGGAGTGAATCTGAAACAATTGCTCAAACGCCATCCTAGAATTTCTATCAAAATCCCAAAGGGTATGATCTAAGTCGAAAAATATATGTTGAATACGGTCACGCATTAGGGTTCAATTTTTCTGAAAATAAATAACGCCACGTTTTGTTTTCACGTCTTCGTTCAAAATCTCTATTTGAAAAGAAAAATATAAAAGTTCCGTTTACTTGTTTCACCCAATTGTACACTTGCATAATGGTTCCTTCGGTATCTTTTTCTTTTCCTAGGGTAAGCGCCAAAGATTTCCCAATTACGGGTTGTAATACTAACGGAGTTTTTACTTCGTAATCTAGATCATAAAACAAAAAAGGCGTGCACGTTCCTGCTCTAAAGCCTATTTCGTTGTAATAAAACATGGTAAAATCATTTTTTATTTCAAGTTCTACCAAGTTTCTATACACCAATGGTAAATTAACAAGTTGTCTATCGTTAGTAGAACTTTGAAGCGTTCTATGAGTAATGTCCTCCATTTGAAATCGTTCAACTTTTAATTTTTCGTACTCTTCTACCGAGTAAAACGAAAACATAAGGCCTACTTCGCAATAATCTGCAACATATTTCACCAAGCTTTTAAAAGTTTGTCTTTTGGTGTTAAAATCCTCTCGATAGGAAAAAGCTTCCCCCAATAAAAAGAAAATGGTAAGCTTGGAGGCACTATTGCGAACATTATTTAACATCCATGAAAAAGTATCATACGGGTCTTTTCTGAGGTGTAACAAAACACGTATTCTTAAAAAGAAACGACCTAATTTAAGTTTCCAAAGATCACCTCCAAAGCCTAATATATTGCGCAACACACCGCGTTGTAAAAACTCGAAAGGGCGCTTGGCTTCAATAACATTATGAATCGTTAATTGTTTGTGGGGAAACTCCATTTGTGGAAAAGTTTCCAAAAGAATTTCTTTAAATTGATGTGCCCATACATCTACCACAGGTTGTTTTAAGAACCCTTCCTTATAGGCCAGACTTTCGGTAGCAGGGAATCTACCTAATTCATCTTTTACGTGTGGTAAATATTCTTCATATCGACTTAGTAAATAAAACGCGGCAGCAAAAATATCGTAGGGTATCGAACTTTTTTCAGTAGCGTGAAAAAAGCCAACTGTTTCGCCCCAAGGACGAACTGAAATCTCGACATCCTCAAATCCTTGTTGAGTTAATAACCCATGAGCATAGATAAAAACTTCATTTCCTAAGGGTTGTTTTCCATAGGATATTTTAGGCCCTTGGTAGGCTATAAATTCTTCAATAGTGGTTGTAAAGTCGACAGGAATCTTTAAAATTCTAGTACAAATATGCTTAAAGCTATAATCGATTCGGGGAGTAACTTTTTGAGTGTAAATAAGAAGCATATAGGACTACAGCATTTGTTCGTCGGCAAAGCTAAAATACGCTTTTTCGGTTACAATAAGATGGTCCAAAACTTTAATATCAAGGCTTTCTCCTGCCGTTTTTAATTTTTTGGTTAACTGAATATCTGCTTGACTGGGTTTTAATGTCCCGGAAGGATGATTGTGTGCCAAAATAACGGCAACGGCTCCTAATTGAATAGCATTTTTAAATGCCAATCGTATATCTACCACTGTACCGGTGATACCTCCTTTACTAAGCTGTGACGTTTGTAATACCTTATTCGAATTGTTTAAATAGACAATCCAAAACTCTTCGTGAGCCAAATCGCCAATGATAGGCTGCATCAATTCAAAGACTGATTGACTTGAGGTAATTTTCTTTTTCTGAAGTGCTTCTTCTCCCCTTCTTCTTCGACCCAATTCTAAAGCGGCTGCTATGGTAATGGCCTTTGCTTCTCCTATCCCTTTAAACTGCATTAAATCCTGAATGGAAAGTTTTCCAAGTTCACTTAAATTGTTATTGGCTGAAGCTAAAATCCGCTGACTTAGACTCACGGCGCTTTCAGCACGACTCCCAGAACCAATTAAAATAGCAACCAGCTCTGCATCGCTTAAAGCAGCCCGTCCTTTGAGTAGTAACTTTTCACGCGGACGGTCGTCCTCGTTCCAACTTTTAATGGAAAAAGATGTTGTATTGCTCCCCACAATATTACTTTTCAATAAAGATAATAATGTATCTTTAAACTGAAAAATCATGCTAAAATTAATACCATGAAAAATCTTTTTGAAGAATCTGTATATAAGGAAATACGAGAAAGACTTAACAACCTCAACGAAAATAGTGAACGCCAATGGGGCAAGATGACTCATGGACAAATGATGCATCATTGTCAAGGCCCATTTAATATTATGTTAGGTAAAAATGACTACGGAATGAAACCCAATTGGCTCGCTAAAGTGTTCTTTAAAAAATCACTGTACAATGATAAACTTTGGCGTAAAAATTTGCCAACAGCATCATTTTTAAGAGAAACCGAACCGCGTGATTTCCATGTAGAAAAAAAGAATCTTGAAGGGTTATTAGATGAGTTCAACTCACAAAGAGATCGAGATGATTGGCCAGAGCATCCTGGATTTGGACATTTTACTAAAGAACAATATGGGCAAATGCAGTACAAGCATTTAGACCATCATTTAAGACAATTTGGTGTTTAATTATGTATCCTCCCCCACATCATCAGTCTAACGACATTCAAAAAATGATTGCTGTTATAAAACAGTTTCCACTTGGGATTCTGGTTTCGGCAAAAGATGGACAACCCTTTATTACGCATATTCCAATAATCTATAATGAGGCTTCGGGGAGACTCGTAGCACACATTGATAGGCAAAATCCGCAGGTGGAGACTTTGACCCATGGTGCAGAAGTCACTGTAATTTTTAGAGGACCCGACACCTATATTTCTCCTTCGATATATAGTACCGAACAATTGCCCACTTGGAATTATATTTATGTGCATATCACTGGAAACATTACGCTAATCCACGAGGCTGAAGCTGTGAAACAAACTATGATCGATATGACTAATTTTCTAGAAGGAACTCCTCAAAAATTTGAATTGCAAAAAGACGACCCACGAATGAACCGTCTTTTACCCTATATTCAAGCTTTTACTATTGAAATTACTAACTGGGAAGGAAAATTTAAACTCTCTCAAGACAAAAACCCAACAGATTTTGATTTGGCTAAAGCCGAATTAATTAAAAATGCTAAGCCAAGTGATAAAGCGTTTATTGAAGGAATTTATAAAAACTAAATTTTAATCTTCAATAATTGAAAATGATTTTAAACTAATTTTATACAGTGGGATAGGATTAGTTACTCCTGATAACGTAGTGTAGACTAGCCCATTTTCCGGAGCATAATTAATGACATCTCTACTATCTGCCAATTCTCCGTCTGGAAATAGAGCATATCTATCGTTTTGAAACGTTTCAAAATTACCTGCGGGCGTTGAAATAAATTCTGGTTCTTCCTTTAAAACTCCGTACACACTACCCCACTGCGCCGAGTTCACCAAATAATCTTCCAAATTTTCACTTGAGAAGAGATACTTTCCAGTATCATTAATAAGGTAACCTAAGGAATCCCGTTTTAATTCATTATTGCCCAAACAATCTATACAAGGTTGACAAGTATCTGTGCCTGTAGAAGTAGTTTGAAACCTAAAATAGGTATTGTTATTAACTACTTGACTTTCGGTAATTTCCACCTTTAAAAGCATATCAAGTAATTCATACTCTTTAGAAATAGAATTATACTTAGAAACCTCATATTCCCAAGTATTGCCCACAGTGAGTGCATAAAAATTTTCTTCCTCAATATTTTGAGTTGAAGCATCGTCTTTTTTACAGGAAGTAAAAAACAGAAAGCTTAGCGAAAAACAAAAAAACAATCTAAACATAATTACAAAATTTGAAGTTAGTAAGTAAATGTTTAGTATAAAGTAATTGGTTTCGTTAGTTTTTTAAAAACGAAATAATTTTCCCTTTATTATTTAATCAATGTTTTCACCTCATTAAAATCCAACCCTCCATAATTTCCGCTACTCATTAATAGCAAAGAAGAATCTTCAAAATTTTGAGAAAATAAATAGTCTTTAAAACCTTTGGGATCTGTATAGATAATTAAATCTTCACGTTTAAAAGCATCCTCAATTTGTTCATGCGAAATAGCTTCCAATTTTTTAATTTCAACTGCATGGGGAGAGTAAAATACTACGGCTTCATCAGCTGCATCCAAGGCTCCTTGATATTCGGTTAAAAATTCTGGGTTTAAACTACTGTAGGTGTGCAATTCTAAACAAGCAATGAGTTTTCGTTGGGGATACTGATTTTTTAAGGCCTCCGTTGTAGCCTTTACTTTACTAGGAGAATGCGCGAAATCTTTGTAAGCAATGCTTGTAGGGGTTTCTGCAATTTTTTCCAATCGTTTACTCGCTCCTTTGAAACTAGCGATTGCTTCGTAAAAATCCTCTACATCTACGCCCATTAATTGGCAAATCCATCGAGCCCCTTCTAAGTTGTTTAAATTATGCTTTCCAAAGACTTCTATAGGCATGGGGCCTTCGGGAGTTTCCAACAGTGTTTCTCCATCCACTACTTCATAGTCGGGCGTTCTATAAGGATATTTTTTAATGGTATTTGTGGAGGCTTCCACTACCTTTTTAACCTCAACATCTTCTTCGTTGTAAATAATGGCACCGCCTTCGGTAATTTCATTCAGAAAAATAGAGAACTGTTCTACATAATTTTCGAACGTTGGAAACACATTAATATGATCCCAAGCAATTCCGCTAAGCAATGCAATATTAGGCTTGTATAAGTGAAATTTTGGGCGTCTATCGATGGGGGAAGAAAGGTATTCATCTCCCTCCAACACTATAAAATCATTGGTTTCGGTAAGATGTACCATGGTATCAAAGCCTTCCAATTGGGCTCCCACCATATAATCTACTTCTTTGTTGTGATAGTGCATGACATGCAAAATCATGGAGGTGATGGTGGTTTTTCCGTGAGAACCTCCAATGACTACGCGGGTTTTAGTTTTGGATTGTTCGTATAGAAATTCGGGATAACTATAAATAGTGATGCCCAATTCTTTTGCTTTTAATAATTCGGGATTATCTGGTTTTGCGTGCATTCCTAAAATAACGGCATCCAATGCTGAAGTAACTTTTTCAGGAAACCAACCATATTCTTGAGGCAATAAACCTTTGGCTGCTAATCGTCCTTTGGAAGGTTCAAAAATCTCATCATCACTTCCTGTAACTTGATACCCTTTATTATGGAGAGCCAAAGCCAAGTTGTGCATTGCACTACCTCCAATGGCTATAAAATGTACTTTCATAAATGTATTTGAAATAGAAATGTAAAGATAGGAAGTAGCTTATAAAGCTTCTATCAATTTCTTTTCTTTTTGAGCTTCTTCAAAACTAGGCCTTACAGAAATTGCCTTATCTATCCATTGAAGCGCCGTGTTTTTTTGACCTAAATTCTTATAAATTTGAGCCAAACGATAATACGCCCAATCTTTAGGCACCCCATCCTTTGCCGAATGATTTTTAATATACGCATGTAGACAATTAATCCCTAATTCTGCATCCAAATTATACTGCGCTGCAATTTTACCAATTTGATAATTTAATTGATTACGCTGATGGATCCTAAGTGATTTTGAAGCCGTCTCAATCGCTTCCTTTGGTTGATTGTTACTTTCGTAAAGATTGGTCAATTTTTCATAGGTATGAGGCGACCCTCCTACTTCAATCGCTTTTTTATAGAATTTTTCAGCATCTTCTGGCCTATCGGAATATTCTGCAATATACCCATTGGCCAAATAACCATCAACAGGTGAAATCTTACTTAATTCGTTGGCATAAGTAATGGCCTTTTTTTCACTTCCACCAATAATCCCTGGTAATTGAATGTAGTACTCAACCAATGCCCAGCGTACCTCTATATGATTGGGGTCCAGTTTAGCAGCACTTTCAAAATGTTCTCTTATATCTCCCACATATCCAAGTGCTCGAATCTTACTAATTTCCAACGCCTTCATCCCCAGAGCGCCACCATATTTAAAATGATACTTTGCATTGTTGTCATCACTTTCCAAAAGGGTTTCGTAGTACTCCATAGCCGTATCCCAGTCCTTTGCGTAACCAGCGATATCTCCTAAGTATTCAATAGTTTTTAAATCGTTAGGGTTTACCTTTAAATGCTGAATAAACAAAGGTTTTGCTTTACTGAATTCTTCTTTCTTAAAATAGGATTCAGCCCGCTCAAAGGTGTTTTGAGCAAATAGTCCTAGCGGAAACAAAAGAAAGATAAAAAACTTATTCATAGTATAGATTCGGGATTCAAATTTAGTAAACTTTCATTTGAGATCGTTATTTTGAAGCGGGCGGATATTTTTTTAGAATTTTTTGAATTATGGCTTCATAATATCGCTCTTTTTGCAAAGGGGTTGATTTTTCTTTGTATCGACCATCCAAAACGCCTTGCCAAATCAATGCATCATTATTAGCATCTATTAAATCTAACGTAAATTGCTGTTCAATTTCTCTTCCACCAATAGGGATTCCACCGCTTACTCCAATGCCTACATTACCACCTCCACCTCCAATTCCTATTCCCAAGGTATTACGGGAACTTGTGAGGATTTCCTTAACAAAAAAGTTCACTAAAAGCTGTGGATTTTCTGACTTTTGAAATCCTTTTTGAGCCATTAAACTATCAATAGCAAACATAATTCGTTTATCATCCAGATCGTTTAGCCCAGATTCAATCGTAGGATAAAAATTATAGCTCGAAAATGAGGTAAAATTGGTTTGATCATCGAAATCAACGGCAACAGTACTGCCACACGAAACGAGTATGGGTATTAGCAAAAAGAATAGATACTTCATACTTGCAATGTTACTAATATATACTGAAAAACGTGTCCTTTGGATTTTGCTTTGACTAATTTTTAACAACTTTCTTACTTAAAGTTCCTTGATTTGTAGCTACTTCAACTAAGTATACCCCAGATGCGAAATCTGAAAAATCGACTACGCTTTGATTGGTTTTAGATAGCTTTTGACCTAACATACTATAGATGGTAACCGAATGCAGTACTAATTCATGTGTAAAATGTAATTGAAGCGTTTCTGAAACGGGATTGGGGTACATAAAAACGGCGTTTGAAATTGAAAAATCTTCATTTCCCAACAGACATTCCTTTTGGATTTCTTCAACAGAACTACACCCCACTGCGTTATCATTTATAAATTTGGTAATAGAACCATCATTAACCACAGCGCATATAAAATCTGTTGCACAAGCCGAAAGACTGGAATTATATGCTAAAACAACCTCAGCAACCTCACTAGTTGACACATTATTTAATGCATCAATATTGCTTAAAACTGGATTTGTAAGCATTTGTAGTGTTTGGTCAATCTGTTGCAAATTTTCAAGACCCGAAAGGGATTGTAAATTGATATTTTCATAGATATCCAAATTACCAGCATATAGTAGATTAGAAAATATGGATAAATCGGTTAATTGATCCATTAATCCAATTCGTAATGTACCTCCTACAATTTGTATGTTTTCAAGTCCATAAAGATTTGATAAATTTGGACAACCTAGTAGGTATAAATCTTGCAAAATATTAATCTCACTAAAGACAGATATATCCTGGACGAAGGAATTATTAAGAATATAAAGTGAGCCATTTATATCCTCTAAACCATCTAACTCATTGAAATCTTCCAACTGTAAATTTGAAAGCACCAAGTCCCCATCGATGGTATGTAAATTTTCTAAACCCGAAAGAGATATTAATTCATTTCCACCACCCAAATTTAAATCTGTAAGTGATGTGATAAAACTAAAAGCAGACAGATCGCTTAAATTATTATTATAAAATATACTAAGATTCTCAATAAAATTGAGATTAGCCATTCCCGAAACATCTGTAATGCCATTGTTAATAAATAATTCAAGAAATGCTATAGATTGGGCAGCAGACAATCCTTCTAAGTTTTGAATATTGTGATTCCCCCAAATGGAAAGATGCGCAGCAGTTTCTAAATTATGTAACCCTGTAAAATCTGTAATTTCAGTATTATGAATATAAATATCATTGGCATAAATAATTCCAGACAACCCATTTAAATTGGTTATTGAATTATTTACTCCATTTATTCGTAGTTCCTCAGTTAGGACTGAACAATTAGGGTAATTGGAAGCAAAATTGTCAATCTCTTCCTGTGTTTCAATTAAAATAGGTGTTGTAGGACACTGCGCTAGACTGTTAAATACAATTAAAATACTAGCAATAAAACATAGTTTTGTCTTCATAGCAATTAGTTTTGCTACAAGATAAAAAATAAAACAAGTGAAATTACGTAACCTGCTGAATATTATATAAATGAAGAGATATTATTGCTCCTGTTTTTCAAAATTCAACATCTCCCAAAGCTTGTCTTTTAATTCGACTAAACCTTGTTGAGCCACAGACGAAATGAACAAATACGGAATGCCTTTAAATTCTTTATCCAACTCTTGCTTCATTTCTACTTTTAGTTCCGCATCCAGCATATCACTTTTTGAAATAGCAACAAGTCGGTCCTTATCAAGCAATTCTGGATTGTATCGACGCAATTCGTCCAGTAATATATCATACTGTTCACGAATATCTTTAGCATCGGCGGGAATTAAAAATAGCAGTGTAGAATTACGTTCAATATGCCGTAAGAAGTAGTGTCCTAACCCTTTTCCTTCGGCTGCACCTTCAATAATACCAGGGATATCTGCCATCACAAAGGTTTGAAAATCTCGATGGGTTACAATCCCTAAATTAGGTTTTAGCGTAGTAAATTCATAATCGGCTATTTTGGGTTTTGCGGCTGAAACGACAGAAAGTAAGGTAGATTTTCCGGCATTGGGAAATCCAACCAAACCAACATCTGCCAACACTTTCATCTCAAGTGTAATGTTGTATTCTTCCCCTTCTAACCCAGGTTGTGCATATCGCGGGGTTTGATTTGTAGACGTTTTGAAATGAGCATTCCCCATACCCCCTTTTCCACCTTGAGCGATAATTAATTCTTCACCATCTTCGGTAAGTTCTTTATAGGTTTCGCCCGTATCTGTATTTTTAATAACCGTACCTAAGGGTACTTCAATATACACATCGGCACCATCGGCACCGGTACTCGTTTGTTTTCCTCCAGCACCACCTCCTTCGGCTTTAAAATGTCGCTTAAATTTTAAATGGTATAAGGTCCAAAGGTTTTTGTTGGCTTTCACAATAATATGACCTCCACGACCTCCATCACCACCATCGGGCCCCCCTTTAGGGATGTATTTTTCCCTTCTAAGGTGTCTACTCCCTTGCCCGCCCTTTCCAGAGGACACGTGAATTTTTACATAATCAACAAAATTTCCTTCGGTCATATTTATTGCCCCGCTTGGCGGGGTAACTTTTATTTTTAATTAGTAACCTTTATCTCCACTTCGACAGACACAAAACATCGCCTTGAAAGGGGAAATTATACTGCTTATAATTTATCTATTACCTTACTTAATCGCTCGGTAATTTCTTCAATACTTCCCACGCCATTTACCCCAAAATATTTATCTTGTTTTTGGTAATAGCCTTTCAGAATATCTGTTTTTCGGTAGTACTCCGCAATACGCTCTCGTATTACTTCCTCGTTGGCATCATCGGCACGACCGCTTACTTTTCCACGTTCCAAAAGACGCCCCACCAAAACTTCATCATCTACTTCCAATGCCACCATGGCATTTATCTGACTGTCCTTTTCTTCCATTAATTTTGACAATGCTTCTGCCTGAGCTTCAGTCCTCGGAAAGCCATCAAAAATAAATCCGTTGGCCTTTGCATTTTTTTCCACTTCGGCTTTTAGCATATTAATGGTTACTTCATCGGGCACCAAATGTCCTTTGTCCATATACGATTTTGCCAACGTCCCTAATTCGGTATTGTTTTTAATGTTATATCGAAACACATCCCCTGTAGAAATGTGAACTAATTGGTATTTTTCTTTTAAAAACTCGGCTTGTGTGCCTTTTCCTGCCCCTGGAGGGCCAAATAAAACGATGTTTTTCATCTGTTTGAGATTCTTACTAAATAATATTTTAAAAAATTTCCACATATTGCGGGTGCAAAGATACCCAATTCAAAGAAGATTGTACCTTTGTGGCATGGTAAATTATTTTTCTTCTGATTTCACCCTCGGAATTTTAGGCGGCGGCCAATTAGGAAAAATGCTGCTCTACGAAACTCGTAAATTTGATATTAAAACCCGTGTCCTTGATCCCAGTGCCGAAGCGCCTTGCCGCATAGCCTGCGATGTCTTTCAGCAAGGTGATTTAATGGATTTTGACACCGTGTACAATTTCGGAAAAAAAGTAGATTTGCTCACGTTTGAAATTGAAGGCGTGAATGTGGATGCGCTAGAAAAGTTAGAAGCTGAAGGAAAAAAAGTATATCCTTCTGCAAAAACGCTTCGAAATATTCAAGATAAAGGCGTGCAGAAGCAGTTTTACAAAAACCATCAAATCCCTACCTCCCCATTCAAAATATTTGAAAGTAAAGACGAGCTAAATGAAGCCATCGTCCGTAAAGAATTGCACTTCCCTTTTGTTTGGAAAAGCTGTACGGGTGGTTACGACGGAAAAGGTGTTTCCATTATTAGAACAGCCGAAGATGTCATTCCACTGTCTGTAGGCGCTTGCATTGCCGAAAAATTAATCCCGTTTAAAAATGAATTAGCAGTTATTGTGGCGAGAACCCCATTGGGCAATGTTACCACCTATCCTGTGGTGGAAATGGAATTTCATCCTGAAGCCAATCAAGTAGAATATGTAATATGCCCAGCCAGAATTAATGATAGTGTGGCCGAAAAAGCACGTGCTGTCGCTGCAAAAGTTTCCAAAGCTTTTGGACATGTGGGATTATTGGCTGTGGAAATGTTTCAGACCGAAGATGATGAAATTCTCGTGAATGAAGTAGCACCAAGACCTCACAATAGTGGACATTATAGCATTGAAGCAAGTTTTACCAACCAATTTGAACAACATGTACGAGCTATTTTGGATTTACCTTTAGGGAATACCGATAGTAAGGTTGGCGGAATTATGGTAAATTTGGTAGGCGCCGAAGGACACACTGGTGACGTGGTGTATAAAAATATTGAAAAAATATTGGCGATGGAAGGTGTCACCCCTCATATTTACGGAAAGAAAGAAACACGACCCTTCCGAAAAATGGGGCATGTGACCATTGTTAATAAAGACATTTCGGAAGCTAGAAAAATAGCCGAAGAAGTAAAAAATACGATTCAAGTAATAAGCAAATAATTATGAGTAAAGTAGGAATCATTATGGGAAGCACAAGCGACCTGCCCGTTATGCAGGAAGCTATCGATATTTTAAAGGGTTTTGATATTGAAGTGGAAGTCGATATTGTTTCGGCTCATCGTACTCCAGACAAGCTTTTTGACTACGGAAAGAATGCTCACACGCGAGGTTTATCTGTGATTATTGCTGGGGCTGGGGGTGCAGCGCATCTTCCTGGGATGGTGGCTTCGCTTTCTCCATTACCTGTGATTGGAGTTCCTGTAAAATCAAGTAATTCTATCGATGGGTGGGATAGCGTTTTAAGCATCTTACAGATGCCCGGTGGCGTCCCTGTAGCCACCGTAGCGCTTAATGGCGCTAAAAACGCAGGCATTCTTGCTGCTCAGATTATTGGCTCTAATGACAAGTGCGTTCTCGACAAAATTGTAGCCTATAAAGAGGGCTTAAAATTAAAAGTAGAAGAAGGCGCAAAAAATTTAAAAAAATAATGAACAACCCCTTATTAGTATCCTTTGATACCGCCCCCTTTTCAAATATTAAAAATGACCATTTTCTTCCTGCTATTAAAGCATTAATTGCCAAAAACAAAGAAGAAATTAATACAATAACTTCCAATGCTGAAAGACCTACGTTTCAAAATACAGTAGAGGCGTTAGAAAGAACTGGAGTACAACTGGACCGAGTGACCAGTATTTTTTTCAATTTGAATAGCGCCGAAACGAATGATGAAATTCAGAAAATAGCACAAGAGGTTTCGCCTTTACTTTCAGAATTTAAAAATGATTTATTACTGAACGAAGCCCTTTTTAAAAGAGTAAAAGCAGTATTCGACACAAAAGAGAGCCTTTCCTTGAATCCTGAACAGGACATGCTCTTGGAAAAGCAGTATAAAGGATTCGCTAGAAATGGCGCTAATCTTTCCGAAGAGAAAAAAGCAACCCTTCGGAAAATTGACACCGAATTATCAAAGCTCTCGCTCACATTTGGCGAAAATGTATTGGCCGAAACAAATGCTTTCGAAATGCACCTCACCAAGGAAGAGGATCTAGCAGGATTACCAGAAGGTGCTATTGAGGCAGCTGCTCAAACGGCTTCAGAAAAAGGAAAAGACGGCTGGGTAATAACCCTTGACTATCCTAGTTATATTCCGTTTATGAAATATGCTGAAAATAGGGAGCTTCGTAAAAAATTATCCTTGGCATTTGGCGCAAGAGCCTTTCAGAAAAATAAATTTAATAACGAATTAAACGTGCTCGAAATTGTCAATCTTCGTCATCAAAGAGCGCAGTTATTGGGGTATGATTCGCACGCACATTTTGTGCTTGAAGAGCGTATGGCGGAAACACCAGGAAAAGTAATTTCATTTTTAAACGAATTACTTGAAAAAGCAAAACCCGCTGCTCAAAAGGAATTTGACGAATTGGTAGCCTATGCAAAAAAACTAGACAAGATTGACCGTCTGGAAAAATGGGATAGCGCCTATTACGCCGAAAAATTAAAACAAGAACGATTTAATCTTGATGACGAAAAACTAAAACCCTATTTCCCATTACAACAAGTGATTGATGGGGTTTTTACAGTTGCAAAAAAATTATTCGGACTTCAATTTAAAGAAGTTGAAACCATTGATAAATACCATCCAGATGTAAAAACTTATAAAGTGTTGGACGCAGAAGGCGAATTGGTTTCTATTTTTTATGCCGATTTCCACCCACGTCCCGGTAAGCGTGGTGGGGCTTGGATGACTAGTTTTAAACCGCAACAAATAAAAGATGGTAAAAACGACCGCCCTCATGTTTCCATTGTATGTAATTTTACAAAACCTACTTCAAAAAAACCCTCTTTACTTACGTTTAATGAAGTGACTACCCTATTCCACGAATTTGGTCACGCGCTTCACGGAATGCTTGCCAATACAACCTATGCAGGCCTTTCGGGAACCAATGTGTATTGGGATTTTGTAGAATTGCCGAGTCAGGTGTTGGAAAATTGGTGCTACGAAAAAGAAACACTAGAGCTCTTTGCCAAGCATTTTGAAACCCATGAGGTAATCCCAATGGAGTTGGTTGAAAAGATTAAAGAATCGGCTACGTTTCACGAAGGCATGCAAACCCTTAGACAAATAAGTTTTGGATTATTGGATATGGCATGGCACGGAGGAAATCCTTCAAAAATTGCTTCCGTAAAAGAATTCGAAGAAAAGGCTTTTGAAAATACAAAGCTATACCCCGACACAACACAAACCTGTATGAGTACTTCATTCTCACATATCTTTCAAGGGGGATATTCGGCAGGATATTACAGTTATAAATGGGCAGAAGTACTGGATGCCGATGCTTTTGAATATTTTAAGCAAGAAGGAATTTTCAATAAAAAAGTGGCTACCAAGTTTAAGGAGTTTGTGCTTTCACAAGGCGGGACGCAAGACCCTATGGAATTATACGTAAAATTCCGTGGACAAAAACCCAATCCAGAGGCATTGTTAAAAAGAGCGGGGTTGATTAAATAAGGGACTTGTAAATACTATGACAAACTTTCCTATTTTTACATGGCTATGAGTAAGGTGATGTTACATCCAGAAACATGGGTAGATCGATATTCGGACTACCTCTATAATTACACTATTGTAAGGGTGAATGACCATGAGGTGGCTCAGGATATTATTTCAGACACTTTTTTGGCTGGATTAAAGTCGAAAGATAATTTTAAAGGAGAGGCCACCGAAAGAACCTGGTTAATCTCTATTCTTAAAAGGAAAATTATAGATCATTACCGAAAAATTAATAGCAATAAAGGAAAAGCCGAGGTTCGTATAAACTACAACGACACTGATAACGAGGGTGATTGGCTTGAAGAACAAGTGGAGGATTTTTCAGAAATGAATGCACAAGAATCGATGGAAAATGAAGAATTAGGGTTGGCCATTTTAGGATGTCTAGAATCAATCAACGAAAAGCAAGCTGAGATTTTTAAATTAAAAACTATAGATGGGGTTGATACGGAAACCATCTGTAATGAATATAATATCACACCGTCTAACCTTTGGGTTATCATTCACCGTGCAAGAAAAGCATTGGCAGATTGCCTAGAATCTAATTGGTTTAAGTAATGAAGTTTAAAAACCCTTGTGAAAAAGCAAATCATATTTGTGATAAATCACAATACAACGAAGCTTCCTTTTGGGAAAAAGTAAGGCTGAATTTACACCTTATTTATTGTAAGTTTTGTAGAGAATATTCTGCTAATAACCAGAAACTTACAAAATCGATTAAAGACTCCAAAATAAAAACACTTTGCAATGAAGACAAAGGTGCTATTAAAGAGAAACTCTATCAAGAAATGAAAAAGTAATTCTTCAGAATCATCAAAAAACAAGCCCAATAAATAGGAATTCCCTCCACCCAAAATGAAGTATATATAGCAGGTTGATTTTTTCTAGATAACTTCACAAAAATTCCAGTTATCATTAACATCACAGTTAAACTAAATAAGAATTCGCTACTAATATCGTCTTTAAATCCTTCTAGTAGTAATATAAGGGCAAGTAAAAAATATCCTAATTTTTTTGATTTTTGAATCCCGAACTTTTGGGGCAAAGTGCCTAAGGAAACACTATCATATTGCAAATCGCGTATTTCAAATGGGATAATGAGCACCAAGACCCATAAAAACCGTTGTAAAAAGGAAATCCAAATATCTGCACTAAAGGTAGGCTCAAAATGTACCCAAGGCAGTAAAACAGTTACACCCGCCCAAACAAGCGCTACAATAAATACTTTAAGTCCATACAAGTTTCGTAAATTCTTTTGATTATAAAAAGGAACCACATACAAGAGTGTTAGAACTCCCAGAATGGTACTTGTAACAATCACAGGTTTTGATACTTGAAAAAGGTAAAAAAGAAAAAAACCAAAACTCAATAAGGAAAATAATTGAATGAGTTTTAAATTTTTTGCTAAGCTTCTGTGGTGCAAGCCTGCAATTCCCGCATATTTAACAAAATTATAACCCGTAATTGTAGCAAAAAAAATAAAGCCTAAAAGTGATTTTTCAAGAGCAAAATTAAATTCATACAAAGTGGCTAAAGTAAATGCTAAAACTGCCAATGAAACATGAATACTACTATCCAAATAAAAATTAAAAATGCTTTTTACAGGCTTCATAAAACAAAAATAGCCAAAGTGTTAGTAAGTCTCCATTTTGGTTGAAAAATAATGTGTTTTCAAAAAGTTAAAAGCTATTTAAAATAGTTTAAAATCGTAATTTTGACAAAATTTTAATTCAGATTAAATGAACACCGATTCTTTTGCCTTAAGACACATTGGACCCAGAAGAAATGACCTTCCAGAAATGCTCAAAACTATTGGAGCTTCAAGTATGGAACAACTTGTTAATGAAACTATTCCAAGCGATATTCGTTTAAAGGAAGATTTGTCTTTGGCTCCTGCCCTAAGTGAACAGGAATTTTTGGAGCACATTAATGATTTGGCAGCAAAGAATCTTGTTTTTAAAACATACATAGGCCTAGGATATCACCAAGCCAATATTCCAGCGGTAATTCAAAGAAATATTTTAGAAAATCCAGGTTGGTACACAGCATATACTCCATATCAAGCCGAAATTGCACAAGGAAGACTTGAAGCGTTGCTTAATTACCAAACAATGGTCACCGACCTTACGGGTATGGAATTAGCCAATGCTTCCTTACTGGATGAAGCAACCGCTGCAGCCGAGGCGATGGCACTTTTATTTGCCACACGAGATAGAGATCAAAAGAAAAATGAAGTGGTCAAGTTTTTTGTTTCTGAAGAAATTCTCCCACAAAACCTAGCACTTCTTCAAACCAGATCAACTCCACTTGGAATAGAAATTGTGGTTGGGAACCATGAAGCTTTTGATTTTTCTTCAGACTTTTTTGGTGTATTACTTCAATATCCGGGAAAAAGCGGAACCGTTTACAACTTTAAAGGTTTTGTTAACCAAGCGAAAGAGTCAAACATAAAAGTAGCATTTGCAGCCGATATTTTAAGCTTGGTCATGTTAGAATCGCCTGGGAATTTTGGAGCCGATGTCGTTGTGGGAACGACCCAACGTTTTGGTATTCCTTTGGGTTATGGAGGCCCTCACGCGGCTTTTTTTGCCACCAAAGAAGAGTACAAAAGATTTATTCCTGGACGAATTATTGGAGTTACCAAAGACACCAATGGTAATCGCGCTTTACGCATGGCATTACAAACCCGAGAACAACACATTAAGCGGGATAAAGCCACCTCCAATATTTGTACAGCCCAAGTTTTACTGGCTGTAATGGCAGGGATGTATGCAGTTTATCATGGCCCTGAAGGGCTAAAGCATATAGCCAAAAAAGTACATCATGCAGCAGTGGCACTTTCTGAAGGTTTAAAAGCGCTTGGTTATGAACTCACTAACGATATGTTTTTTGACACTGTTGCTGTAAAAGCTGATATGACGAAGGTAAAAGCCATTTCAGAACAAAAAAATATCAACTTCTACTATCCTGAAGAGAAATTGGTGTCGATTTCTTTAAATGAAACCATTAATGTAAAAGACTTAAATAATATACTTTCGGTATTTAGTGAGTTGAAAGGGTTAGACCCCATTGTACTTTCCGAAATCAAAGAGGGCAATGCAATACCAAAAGATGTTGCTCGTAAAACCGAATTTCTTCAGCAAGAAGTATTTAATCGCTATCACAGCGAAACCGAATTAATGCGGTACATTAAAAAGCTAGAACGTAAGGATTTGGCATTAAACCATTCCATGATCTCCTTAGGATCTTGTACTATGAAGCTTAACGCTGCCGCAGAAATGCTACCGTTGAGCGATCCTAACTGGGGAAATATACATCCTTTTGCACCATTGTATCAAGCCGAAGGATACCAAATCATGCTCCGAAATCTAGAAAATCAGCTGACAGAAATAACTGGATTTGCAGGCACTTCCTTACAACCCAATTCTGGTGCTCAAGGTGAGTATGCTGGCCTCATGGTCATTAGAGCATATCACGAATCGCGAGGCGACCACAATCGCACCATTTGTTTAATTCCTTCTTCAGCACATGGAACCAACCCGGCCAGTGCCGTTATGGCGGGAATGCAGGTAGTTGTGACAAAAGCTACCGAGGACGGTAACATCGATGTGGACGATCTTCGCCAAAAAGCAGAGGAACACAAGGAGAACCTTTCTTGTTTAATGGTAACCTATCCATCTACCCATGGTGTTTATGAAAGTGCCATTAAAGAAATAACTAGTATCATACACGAAAATGGTGGGCAAGTATATATGGATGGAGCCAATATGAACGCCCAAGTCGCCTTAACAAATCCAGGCGCCATTGGAGCCGATGTTTGTCACTTAAACCTACATAAGACCTTTGCCATCCCACATGGAGGAGGAGGCCCAGGCGTGGGTCCTATTTGTGTTGCGAAGCAATTGGTTCCGTTCCTACCAACCAACCCAATCATCAAAACAGGAGGAGACAAAGCCATTTCAGCCATTTCGGCAGCCCCATGGGGAAGTGCATTGGCCTGTCTTATATCGTACGGATACATTTGTATGCTTGGTGAAAATGGATTGAAAAAATCGACACAATACGCCATTTTAAATGCCAATTATATAAAAGAAAGACTTCACGGATATTACGAAACCCTTTACACCGGTGAAAAAGGTCGTGCCGCCCACGAAATGATTTTGGACTGCCGTCCGTTTAAAGAACATGGTATCGAGGTAACCGATATTGCTAAACGCTTAATGGATTATGGTTTTCACGCACCAACGGTATCTTTTCCAGTTGCCGGAACCATTATGGTGGAGCCAACCGAAAGCGAAAGCAAAGAAGAGTTAGATCGCTTTTGTGATGCCATGATTTCAATACGAAAAGAAATAGATTTGGCAGACAAAGACATTCCAAACAACCCTTTAAAAAATGCTCCACATACGCAAGCGATGCTTACTGCAGACGATTGGGATTTTCCTTATTCGAGACAACAAGCTGCTTTTCCGTTGGAGTATGTTTCAGAAAATAAATTTTGGCCGTCTGTACGAAGGGTAGATGATGCCTATGGAGATCGAAACCTTATTTGTACTTGCACCCCCATCGAGGAGTTTATGGAGGCGTAAGCTAATTTTTTTTGAAAAATATTGCTGTTTTATTAATGAAGAGGCGTTATCTATGTGAATTTTTTCAGTTTTGAATCATTATTTTATGAATCCTGCAAAAGAATTGGGTTTCAATTTAAAAACTTCGGTAAGTTTATACGTTTTACCTACCTTTATTTAAAATTTTAATGTCATATGAAGTGTGTTATAACAGGAACAGGAAGCTACATCCCCAGCAAAGTAGCAACCAACGAAGGATTTGAACAACATAGTTTTTATAATGAAGACGGGTCTCCATTATCTCACGAAAATACAGTCATAATTGAAAAGTTTAAAGCCATAACGGGCATTTCAGAAAGACGGTATATTGACAATAAGTTGGTGACTTCAGAAATTGCCGCCTTTGCTTCAGAAAAAGCAATTAAGGATGCAAATCTTGATCGAGAAACGCTAGATTACATTATTGTAGCGCATAATTATGGTGATGTGAAGCATGGAACCCATCAAAGTGATACGGTACCTAGTTTGGGATCTCGAGTAAAGCATTTGCTTAAGATTAAAAATCCAAATTGCGTTGCATACGATGTGCTTTTTGGATGTCCTGGATGGGTGGAAGGCGTTATACAGGCGTATGCTTTTATGAATGCTGGAATGGCAAAAAAATGTCTCATTATTGGAGCCGAAGCACTATCCAGAGTAGTGGATCAACACGACAGAGACTCTATGATTTATAGTGACGGTGCTGGGGCAGTAATTCTTGAATCTATTGAAGATTCTAATAGTGGGATTATTGCTCATCAATCCGCCACTTTTGCTTATGATGAAGCGCATTTTATTTATTTTGGAGAGTCCTATAATCAAGAGCTTAGTGATGCTCGCAAGTACATTAAAATGTACGGCAGAAAAATCTACGAGTTTGCCATTACCAACGTCCCAAGTGCTATGAAAGAATGTCTTGAAAAGGCACAAGTTCCTATTGAAGAAGTAAAGAAAATTTTCATACATCAAGCCAACGAAAAAATGGATGAAGCCATTATAAAACGCTTGTACAAACTTTACGGTAAAGAAGCCCCTCACGATGTTATGCCTATGACTATTGATAAATTGGGAAATTCTAGTGTAGCTACCGTTCCCACCGTGTATGATTTGGTGCTTAATGGGCATCTAGAAGGACACCATGTTAGCAAAGGAAATATTGTTCTATTTGCAAGTGTTGGCGCAGGAATGAACATCAACGCAATTGTTTATCGAGTATAGAATATGTACGAAGGAAAGTATCCCAAGAAGCGTTACAAACACACCTTAAAATTTTTAAAAAACTGCATCTCAACCGAAGCTAAAATTTTGGATTTGGGAGTAGAAAATCCTTTTTCTGAAATTTTAAAAAAGGAAGGATTTCAAGTTACCAATACCAGAGGTGAGGATTTGGACATACAAACCGAAGCCGTAAAAACATCAGAATATGATGTAGTAACAGCCTTTGAAATTTTTGAACATCTGGTTTCTCCCTTTAATGTAATTCAGGATATAAAAGCAAAAAAGTTAGTAGCTTCTGTACCGCTAAAGCTATGGTTTGCTTCTGCCTATCGAAGTAAAACCGACGAGCGAGACAGACATTACCATGAGTTTGAAGATTGGCAATTTGATTGGTTACTTGAAAAAGCGGGTTGGAAAATTAAAAAACGTGAAAAATTTACCAATCCTGTGAAAAAAGTAGGCATACGCCCCATTTTAAGAAGGTTTACCCCACGCTATTATTTAGTTTATGCAGAGAGAAAATAATGAATTTTTACATTATTATACCCGCACATAATGAGGAAGCCTTTTTGGCCCAAACCCTTCAATCCCTTACTACTCAAACATTATTACCAAAACAAATTGTTGTTGTTAATGATCATTCCACCGATGGAACACAGCTTATAATTGACAGCTTTTCTGCAAAATTTCCTTTCATTACTTCAATTACAATTTCTTCTGAAGAAAAACATCAACCAGGTTCAAAAGTCGTTAAAGCCTTTTACAAAGGTCTTGATTTAATTGATGAAAATTATGATATCCTTTGTAAGTTTGATGCAGACCTCATTTTCCCAAATAACTACCTCGAAAGAATTTCTGAAATTTTTCAAAACAATACTTCATGTGGATTGGCTGGTGGATTTTGTTACATCGAAAAAGATGGGGAATGGGTTTTAGAAAATTTAACAAATAAAGACCATATCCGTGGAGCTTTAAAGGCCTATCGAAAACAATGCTTCCAAGACATGGGTGGTCTTAAAGAATCCATGGGCTGGGATACTGTGGATGAACTTTTAGCCCAATATCACGGTTGGGAAATTAAAACCGATGAATCCCTACACGTAAAACATTTAAAGCCTACAGGTGCAACCTACTCTAAAGCTTCAAAATACAAACAAGGAGAGGCTTTTAAAAAAATGCGATATGGCTTCCTTCTTGCCCTAATAGCCACTGCAAAACTGGCTGTTAAAAAACGAAGTTTAACTTTCTTTTTTAATACAATAACAGGCTTCATAAAAGCAAAAAATGAATTCATTGTTACGAAAGAAGAAGGAAAATTCATTAGAAAGTTACGGTGGAGAAATATTAAGAAAAAGTTATTTTAATAACTTCTTTCTTTTTAAAAATTGTGAATGCTTATTTTTGCATTTCAAACCTATTTATGAAAATGAAACCCCACTATTTAGTTATTCTTTGCTTGTTATTTACTTCCATTTCTATTGACTTAATCGCTCAAACGCCGAATCAGTCCAAAAAAGTGAAAAACATCATTTTTGTGGAAGGTGATGGTACGGGTTTAAGTCAAGTTTCGGCAGCTCAATATTTTAAAGATGGTCCCTCCAATTATGATCGATTTCCCGTCATTGGCCTTATTAAAACATCTGCATCTAGTGATTTAGTAACCGACTCCGCTGCATCTGCCACTGCTTTTGCTTCAGGTAAAAAAACCTATAACGGTGCTATAGGCGTAACACCAGATTCTATTCCTATTCCTACCCTTATAGAAATTGTCTCAAAAAAAGGATGGCAAACGGGAATTGTGGTAACCTCAACCATTACGCACGCTACTCCTGCTTGTTTTTATGCCCATGTGGATGATAGAAATAAACACGAAGAAATTGCCAATTTTTTACCCACTTCTGATGTCGATTTTTTTGCAGGAGCCGGACTTAAATATTTTAATATGAGAAAAGACGGAAAAAATCTGCTCAAAACATTTGAAGAAAATGGATTCATCATCGAAACAGAGTCATTAAGGGATTTTGAAAGTGCAGAAAAACTTGGGTTTTTACTTGCTCCAACAAGCATGCCAACCATGTTGGAAGGGCGTGGAAATTTTCTACAAGAAGCGTCAAAATTGGCACTAAAAAGATTAACCAATACCAATGGTTTTTTCTTAATGGTTGAAGGCTCTCAAGTAGATTGGGGAGGGCATGATAATGATGCAGACTATTTAATAGCCGAGTTGATTGATTTAGATAATACCTTAGGAGACATATTGGATTTTTCCGAGGCTGATGGCGAAACCTTGGTTGTTGTTACTGGAGATCACGAAACGGGAGGATTTACACTCGCGGCGAAAGATGGGGACTACAATACCATTGTACCTACTTTTTCCACCAAAAATCATTCTGCAACGATGGTTCCTGTTTTTGCTTTTGGTCCAGGTGCCGAAAATTTTGGTGGTATTTATGAAAATACCGAGATTTTTCATAAAATTATGGCGTTACTTTCAGAATAAGGCGACGTTCTTTCCAAACAGTGCGCTAATTTTTTTACTTTAGCTATTCGTTGTTCAGCTTAAAAACAAACAAAAAGATTACATGAAATACCTTGCCGATATTGGTTCTTATTTTATAATGCTAAAGCAGGTATTTAGTCGCCCAACAAAGGGTTCTGTTCTTAAAGAGCTTATTTTAAAAGAAATAGACGAGCTAGTTATTGACTCTTTAGGCATCGTTATTTTTATCTCTTTCTTTGTAGGTGGTGTTGTTGCCATACAAACGGCATTAAATATTAGCAACCCACTTATTCCTGATTACTTGGTTGGATTTGCCACTAGACAGTCCATTATTTTAGAATTTGCGCCAACATTTATGTCTATAATTATGGCAGGAAAAATGGGGTCTTTTATAACTTCTAGCATAGGGTCTATGCGCGTGACAGAGCAAATTGATGCGCTAGAAGTAATGGGAATAAATCCATTGAACTATTTAGTTTTTCCAAAAATTATTGCCTTATTATTATATCCATTCGTCATCGCCATTTCTATGTTTTTAGGAATTCTAGGAGGTTGGGTTGCAGGTGTCTATGGGGGTTTTAGCACCTCTGATGCATTTATACGCGGATTACAGGAAGATTTTATCTCCTTTCACATTGTCTATGCATTTATAAAAACTTTTGCCTTTGCCTTTATTTTAGCTACAGTGCCTTCATGGCAGGGGTTTTTTATGAAAGGTGGCGCCCTTGAAGTAGGAAAGGCCAGTACTAATTCGTTTGTGTGGACAAGTGTCCTTATTATCCTAACCAATTATATAATAACTTCTTTACTTCTAAGCTAATGATTCGAGTAGAAAATTTACATAAAAGTTTTGGAGATGAAGAAATTTTAAAAGGAATTACCACCACTTTTGAAAAAGGGAAAACCAATTTAATTATTGGTCAAAGCGGAAGTGGTAAAACGGTCTTTTTAAAATGCTTGTTAGGGCTTTTTGACGCTGAAAAAGGAGAAATTTATTATGGCGAAAAGGCTATAAATGATATGGATGACGATGAAAAGAAAGAATTGAGAGAACATATGGGAATGGTTTTTCAAGGAGGTGCATTGTTTGATTCCATGACAGTGGAGGAAAATGTCATGTTTCCGTTGCGTATGTTTACAAAAAAGAAAAAGGATGAAATGCTTCATCGAGTTAATGAGGTTCTGGATAGAGTGAACTTAGTTAATGCTAATAAAAAATTTCCTTCAGAAATTTCTGGAGGAATGCAAAAAAGGGTTGCTATTGCTCGTGCCATAGTAAACTACCCTAGATTTCTTTTTTGTGACGAACCTAACTCTGGCCTAGATCCTAAAACAGCAATCCTTATCGATAATTTAATTCAGGAAATAACTAAAGAATACGACATTACTACCGTGGTAAATACCCATGATATGAATAGTGTGATGGAGATAGGGGAAAAAATAATTTTTCTTCAAAAAGGAACCCTAGCATGGCAAGGAGATAATAGCCAAATATTCAAAACCGATAACAAAGATGTTACCGATTTTGTATACTCGTCTGATTTATTCAAAAAAATAAGAGATATTCAGAATTTAGAAGGCTAGGTTATTTTACTACCAAAGTATCTAAACTAAGCTTGTATTTTAACCAGTTATAAAGCTTCTTTTTCTCATTTTCTATTGTTGCTTTATTAGCCGATTCTTTCCATTCGGCTTGAAAAGTTCTCAAAGTATCTATCTTTTCAAAATTTGAATACAATGTTGAGGAGTAACTTAAGGCTTTCAAATTATCATAATTAATTTTTGCTTCGTCACAAATATTTTTAAACGGTATTTGCTCCTTTTCAAGCTTGCTTAATTTTGCCACTTCTTTTTCTAAAAATTCAATTTTTTTCGTTTTTGATGTAATATCTATGGAGTCACGCGAGCGAAGTTCGGCCAAATAACGCATTTCATTTTCAAGATCATTTTCACCCGCATCTTGATTGAGCAGCAAATCTGTATTGTTTAAAGCCGAATAATCTTTCATTCTACTTCGTAACACATCCATGGTAGTGGACTCTATCTGTTGATTCCCAAAGGATGTAATCTCTATAGTAGATTTGTCATCTGGATTATAATGATACGTTGCATACTTTTTTATGTAGGAAGCATTTGGTAGCGCGCTTAATTCATTTTCAATAAATTTACTTGCATCATTCTTAAAACTAGTTTCCTTTAGGACTTGGTAAAAAGTCCAAGCTGGGAAAATCATTACAATTAAAGCAACTACCGAAGCAAATCTTGCAATACGTTTTCTTCGCATGGAATTGGCGTACTTTAGCATTGGAAATCTCAATACTTTTAAGGTAATAAAAGTAGCCAAAGCTATAAATATAGTATTGATAATAAATAAATAAAATGCACCTCCAGCAAAGCCAAAACCTCTAGAATTTCCTATAGCAGCCTCTGCTAAACCGTACCCAACTGTACATAATGGTGGCATAAGTGCTGTTGCTATGGCAACTCCAAAAATGACACTGGCAATAGTCCCTTTTTTTGTTCTAGCAATAATCAATGCCAAACCACCAAAAAAAGCAATAAGCACATCACGTATATCCGGCTGTGTACGCGCTAATAACTCTGAAGATTCTTCACGAAGTGGAAACGTCCAAAAAAACAAAAATGCTGTAAAAACACTTAATACAATCATAACCCCGAAATTGATAAGTGATTTTTTAAGGGTATCTATATCGTTGATTGCAATTGAAAGCCCAATACCTAATATGGGGCCCATTAGAGGAGAAATAAGCATCGCTCCAATAACTACAGCCGTAGAGTTAGCATTTAATCCGACAGAAGCCACAAAAATAGAACAGATAAGAATCCAAGCTGTGGCTCCTTTAAAAGGGATATCCTTTATAATAGCTTCAATAGTACTTTCTCTATCCGTATCACCTCGAAAATCAAGTAAATCCAAAAGAAACTTTTTTAACCTACTTAGTAAACCTTTTGCTTCCTGCTGTATGGCTTTCTTACTATTTTCTATCTCTTTCTCGTTATTCTGTGTATTTTCCATTTAGGTAAATTTTTCGCCAAATGTATGCGATATTTTCGTTAATAAATTCTTAATATTTTGCTCCTCCTTTTTGGGATAAATTAAGAGCACATTCTCTTTGTCTACTACTATAAAATCTGACAATCCTTCAATCACTACTAGTTTTTCTGAAGTAGAAAATATCATATTGTCATTGGCATTAGAAAGATACGTTTTCACTCCTACCGTGGCATTATTTTTTGGGTCTTTCTTTAATTTATCATGCAAAGCTCCCCAAGTGCCTAAATCATTCCAATCGAAACTCGCTTTTTTCACAAAGACGTTATTTGCCTTTTCCATAATTCCATAATCAATGGAAATATTATCAGCATTTGAATAATTTTTATCAATGAAATCTTTCTCTGAAGTTGTATTCAACCTCCCTATACCATCTGCAAAAAGTGCATACATTGCAGGCAAATGTTCCTGAAATGCCTTAACTATACTTTTTACACTCCATAAGAAAATACCTGCATTCCAAAGAAAATTTCCTTCAGCAATAAAATGTCTTGCAGTTTCATAATCTGGTTTTTCACGGAATTGTTTCACAGGTTTTATCACCTCCTTTGTTTCTTTATCGCTTTCAATATAACCATATCCTGTGTTTGGAAATGTGGGTTGAATCCCCAATGTCATTAATAGGTCTTTTTCAGCACAGGCCTTAAAGCACAATTCCACATCATTTTTAAAAGCCCCTTCATCTTCAATCCAGTGGTCACTTGGTGCCACGAGCATGAGTGCTTCAGGGTTTTCTTTATAAATTTTTAAAGCCGAAAGTAAAATACAAGGAGCCGTATTACGCATGGCTGGTTCTAAAACCACTTGCTCCTTTGCAATTTGTGGCAATTGTTCCAAACATAAGTCCAAATACCGTTCATTTGTTAAAACCTGAATATTTTCTGAAGGCACTATCTTTTGTAGCCTACTAAACGTTTTTTGAAGCAAACTTTGCCCAGTCCCTAACATATCGTGAAATTGTTTAGGGAACTGTGTGGTGCTCACAGGCCAAAAACGGGAGCCTATACCCCCTGCCATAATTACTGCGTAATAATTGTTCTTCATTTATTTTAAATATTCTACCTCGGCATTAGGGTTAAAAAGATATAATCTTCCTGTTGCAACCTCGAGACATTCGAATCGTTTCACTCTTTTATTACCTCGTTTAAAAATTTTTCCATTATATAACCTAAATGTCCCACCGTAGGGTATTTCAAAGATATAGTTTTTATCATTGTCAGGGTCAAACTGCTTTAATGCTAGAGAAAGTCTAGCGTCGGTATCACTGCTAGCCTTCGGATTTTTAAAATGAAGTGCAATTAAGGGCAATAAGGTACTAGGAAAAATTTCGGGACGAATGAATGGCAGCATCAATTGCTGAAAGGAAAGTTTCCATTCCTTTCCATGAGGCTTAATAAACCTTCCGTATTTGGTAAAAGCCATAAGATGGGCTATTTCATGGACTAGGGTAATTAAAAACTTGTACTTGTTTAGATTGGCATTTACCGTAATTTGATGGGTACCGTCTGGCATTTTCCGATAATCTCCATGTCTCGTCACACGTTCATTTACAATTTTTAAATGCACTCCATGAGCTTTTATCATTTCAAAAACTGAGGGGATTGCTGCTTCAGGAATATATTTTGAAAGTGTTTCTTGCACTAGCTATCTTTTATTGTGAATTGAAATTCCCGAAATGCCACAATACTCCTGAAGGATCGTGCATAAAAAACTCTCTCCCCCAACTTTCATTTTTTATTTCCGTTATTCGAACATATTTATATTTTGAAGGCAGTTCTTTTTTAAGAATCCAATCGTAAAATTCATCCAAATTTTCAACTTCCAAAAAAAGCATAGAATTGTTGACCCAATCTCTTACGTAATAGTCCTGTAAATAGAAGGACAATGCCTCTTTTATCCTTACAAAGCACATTTTTGAATCTATATCTTCTATATGAAAACCCAATTCAGTATAAAATTGTTTTGAAAGCTTATAGTTTTTTGCTCCAATAAAGCTTCGAATAGAACGCACATTTGCATCATTGATATGATTCATAGTTAAGGGATTGTTTTTGAAACCTGAAGGATCTTTCCGTTATAAAATTGATTACCCTCCAAAGCAAAATCCATAATGTACTTTCCCATTTCTTTAGCGGTAAGCGGTGCTTTATACCCTGGGAACGCTTCTTCAAGCATTTCGGTTTGTACCGCGCCTAAGGCAAGCACATTAAAAGCTGGACCTGTCTCTTTGTATTCTTCGGCAAGAACCTCGGTTAGGGTTATTAATGCCCCTTTACTGCTACTATAGGCAGCCAGCCCAGGGAATTTTACACTTCCTTGAACTCCTCCCATACTGCTAATACTGACCACATGGCTGTCCTTTTTCATAAAAGGGAGTACGGTTTGAGTCATCGCAACAGCCCCAAACACATTAACATCATAGGCTTCCTGAAAATCTTCTCGTTTCAATTTTGCAAAAGGTTTATTTACTAAATACCCCGAATTATTAATGAGCACATCCACACGTTTCCAATCATTTTTCAGAAAATATGATACTTTTTTAAGGTCGTCATCATTGGTAATATCACAAGGCATACATTGACAATTGGAAATATTTAATCCTGAAATGGGCACCTCATTTCTCGAAAGCGCCAAAACATTATGACCAGCATTCGTAAAAAGCGCCACTAATTCGTAGCCTATACCACGGCTTGTTCCAGTAATAACGATGTTTTTAATCATAGCTTAAATATACACAAATCCCGTTATTTTCAGAATTGAGAATAACGGGATTCTATTTCATTGCTTTTTATATAAATAGTATTTTTCGACCACTCCACCCTTCGGGCACCTCTCCTAACTTAGGAGAGGAAAGCTGTTACACAAACATGGTAACAGGATTCTCAATATAGTTTCGTAAGGTTTGCAGGAACTGCGCTCCTGTAGCACCATCCACTGTTCTATGGTCACAAGCTAATGTCACTGTCATGGTATTTCCAATAGCAATCGCTCCATTCTTAACCACCGGTTTTTGAACAATAGCACCCACAGAAAGTATTGCAGAATTAGGCTGATTGATAATAGAGGTAAACTCTTTAATACCGAACATGCCTAAGTTGGAAACCGTAAAGGTACTTCCCTGCATTTCGTCTGGTGCTAGCTTTTTATTTCGAGCTTTACCAGCCAATTCTTTTACAGCTGCGCCTATTTGAGAAAATGTCATTTGGTCTGTAAATTTAAGCACAGGTACCACCAATCCTTCATCTACCGCTACCGCTACTCCAACATGAATGTGTTTTGCAATTTTAGTTACGTCTCCTGCCCATTGGCTGTTTACTTTTGGGTGTTTGCGTAATGCCATCGCACAGGCTTTAACAATCATATCATTAAACGAGATTTTTACCTCAGGATCGCTATTAATAGCTGTTCTTGATGCAATAGCATTATCCATATCAAGCTCCACCGTTAGGTAATAATGCGGAGCAGTGAATTTGGATTCTCCCAAACGTTTTGCAATGGTTTTGCGCATTTGAGAATTGGTAACTTCTTCAAAACTTTCGGTCCCTACAGGAATATATGCCTGAGCACCACCAGTAGAAGGTTGATAATTTTCAATATCGCGTTTTACAATGCGTCCATTTTCCCCAGATCCTTTTACTCGTGAAAGTTGGATTCCTTTCTCTTCGGCTAATTTCTTAGCCAATGGTGACACAAATATTCTTCCTCCTGCTGCATTGGTCGAAGTAGGTTGCGACTTTTCTGAAGGAACAGGTTTTGATTCTGTTTTCGTTTCCTTTGGTGTTTCGGCAGGTTTTGAAGTCGCTTCCTTTTTTGGAGAAGGAGCCGCAGATAAAGAAATTCCTGAAACATCGGTGCCTTTGGGTCCAATAATTGCTAAAAGCGCATCTACTTTGGCAGATTCACCTTCTTTTATTCCTATTTTTAGGAGTGTACCACTGTAGAAAGATTCAAATTCCATGGTGGCCTTATCGGTTTCGATTTCGGCAAGAATATCGCCTTCTTCTACTTTATCGCCTTCTTTTTTTAACCAAGTTGCTACAGTACCTTCTTCCATAGTATCACTTAGCCGAGGCATCGTGATAATTTCAACGCCATCAGGAACTTCAGCATTTGTTTCTTCTTGAGAAACTGCTTCGCTTATAGGAGCTTCCTTTTCTTCTTTTTTATCTGAAGCTTCAGAAGTTTTTCCGTTGAGTAATCCTGAAATATCTTCCCCTTCTTTTCCTATAATGGCTAAAAGGGCATCTACTTTGGCAGTTTCACCTTCGTATATTCCAATATGCAACAAGGTTCCTTCATAAAAGGACTCGAATTCCATAGTTGCCTTATCGGTTTCGATTTCGGCTAAAATATCTCCTTCTTTCACCTTATCACCCACTTTTTTGAGCCAATTGGCCACGGTACCTTCTTCCATGGTATCACTCAAACGGGGCATGGTAATTACTTCTGCCATAGTTTATAATTTATGAGGTAAAAATGGGTAATCTTCTTGTTCGTAAACGGTATCGTACATCACATTCTTTTCTGGATACGGAGAGTCTTCAGCAAATTGTTCACACTCGGAAACCATTACCTTTACTTTATTATCCATGGCTTCAATCTCTTTTTCAGTAGCCCATTTGTTTTCATAGATATTGTGTAACACATATGAAATGGGATCTTGTTCTTGCATTTTAGCCACTTCTTCTTTTGTACGATAATGTTGTGCATCACTCATAGAGTGCCCTCGATAACGATAGGTTCTAATTTCTAAGAAGGTTGGTCCTTCTCCTTTTCGCGCTCTCGAAATGGCTTCATCCATTTCTTTGGCAACTACCTCTGGCTTCATTCCGTCAACAGGTCGACAAGGCATTTCGTATCCTAATCCTAACTTCCAAATTTCGGTATGGTTTGCTGTACGAGCTACCGAAGTACCCATAGCATAACCGTTATTTTCAACGCAAAACACGACAGGAAGTTTCCACAGCATTGCCAAGTTAAAAGTCTCGTGTAAAGATCCTTGGCGCGTAGCACCATCCCCCATAAAGGTTAAGGTTACGGCATCGTTCCCTTTGTATTTATCTGCAAAAGCCAGACCTGCACCTAAAGGAATTTGTCCTCCTACAATCCCGTGACCTCCATAAAACCGATGTTCTTTTGAAAAAATATGCATAGAACCACCTAACCCTTGCGAGGTTCCAGTCCCTTTTCCGTACAATTCTGCCATCACTCTTTTAGGGTCAACGCCCATTCCAATAGGCTGTGGGTGATTACGATAGGCGGTAATCATTTTATCCTTAGTAAGATCCATAGCGTGCAAAGAACCTGCTAACACAGCCTCTTGTCCATTGTACAAATGAAGGAATCCTCTAACTTTTTGATTGATATATACCTGTGCGAGTTTATCTTCAAACTTGCGCCAAAACAGCATATCCTCGTACCACTTAAGGTAGGTTTGTTTGGTAATTTTTTTCATCTACGCGTTCTATTTTGATAAAGCGGAAGATGGAATGCCAATTTCACACTTTCCATTACTTTTATTAAATTTTACTATTGTCATTTCATTGAATTGAATTGCTAATACTTCTGAATAACAAATAGTCTAAAACAAAAATACATTATTTGAAACTTCTATAAAACCTGAATTTTATAAAAAAGAAACGAAATCGTTATCGGATGACTTTTTTCTGAAAAATTATAGGTACGAACTATCAAAAATTAAAGGTAATAACGATTTAACAGAAGTTGCTTTTACCACTTTTCCTTGCTCCCCCATAAAATAAACTTCAATAGGTGATTTTTGATTCACTTCATATTCGGCTAAAGATTGCCTACAAGCTCCGCAAGGAGGGATGGGAGTTTCGTTTACATTTTTTGTAGAACCCGCCGTAATGGCTAATGCTTTAAATGCCATTTTTGGAAACTTTGACCCTGCATAAAATGCTGCCACGCGCTCGGCGCAAAGTCCCGATGGAAATGCAGCATTTTCTTGATTATTTCCTTCAATAATTTCACCATTGTCCAGCAAAATAGCTGCCCCCACATTAAAATGCGAATAAGGCGCATACGCTTTTTTACGAGCTTCATGCGCCTTATTGATTACTTTTTGAATTGCTACTGGAAGTTCTGAAACAGAATCATATACTTCCAGTGTCGTTTCAATTTTAATGTTTTTCACAAATTTCTAATATTCGTCGTACTCGTCTCCAAAGTTAAAGGTAAGTCCAAAACGAAGGGTGCCTTCTAGCGGACTTCTCACTTTCGAAGTAGAGAATAAATATGAAATATCGATGTTAATTGCGGTGTATTTAAATCCAGCTCCTAAAGAAAGAAACTTTCTAGAACCTTTATCATCACTTTCGTTAAAATACCCTGTACGGAAAGCAAACACATCTTGATACCAATACTCTGCTCCAAGCGCCCAAGTAAACTCTTTTAACTCTTCGCTAAAGCCGTCTGGTGCATCCCCAAAGGATTTGAAAATACCTGAAACGAAGCTAATACTTTCATATTCTTGATCATCTTCTGCATCAATGTCACCATCACCATCAAAATCCTGAGGTGTTGGAACTAATAATTTATTGAATTGTGTATTTACACCCACTTTGTTGTACTCGTCTAAAATAAAATCGAATCCAACTCCAGCGGCAAGATTTGTTGGCAAGTTATTCTCCTGTCCAGACTCGTCATATTTTAATTTTGGACCGATGTTAGAAATATTGAAACCTGCTCTCCAACGACCGTCAAAATCGTTATAGGCAATTTCTTCACTTTGATAATATCCAGATACATCTACAGCAAATGTACTCGCAGCGTTAGCGATATCCCCTCCTGCGGTTGGGATTTTCAGATTAGAACGAATATAACGCCCTGTAACTCCCATAGCCATTCTATCACTTAAGCGAAGTGAATAAGAAACATCAAATAGCATTTCGTTAGGCTTTACAACCAGCGGAACTTGGTCTGCGGTTTCTCTTAATTCGATTTCCCCAACATTAAAATATCTAAGACTTGCTCCTACAGCACTTCTTTCATTAATTCTATTATAATATGTAAGGTTTCCTAAAAAAATATCATTCACCAAATTACTTAAATAAGGTGTATAGGTAACCCCAACCCCTTGCTTTGAAATTGCAAATGCATATTTAGCAGAATTCCATTGTTGAGAAAATGCATCTGCAGAACTTACCACTCCTATATCTCCCATACCAGCCGATCTTGGATCGCCCGCTATTAATACAAAAGGCACCGCAGTTGTTATAACACGCTGCCCTGCTGTTGGGTCATTCCCTCCTTGAGCGTGAAGATTTAAAACGGGTAAGCAAAATAAAATAAAAACAAAAATTTTCTTCATGAGGTCTAAATTTTAACAAATATAATTTTAATTTTTAAAGGATTACTAGTTTTTCAAATTTTTCGACTCTATTACCAGTAAGTGTAGATTTAACCGTAAGCTTGTACACATAAACCCCTTTTCCAATACGATCTCCAAAATCATCTTTTCCATCCCAAATAATTTCACGAGATAAAAACCCATCAGTATTTACAATTTGGTTTTGTGTCCAAACCACTTTTCCTGTGACAGTGAATACTTGGACTTGAACTTCAAGCGGTTCAAACGGTCTATTATGGTTAAACCAAAATTCGGTATAGTTTACAAATGGATTTGGATAGTTTAATACTCTTTCTATTTTCAACTTGTCATCTCCAGCTACCACAAATTGAATTTCGGCAGTTGACGAATTATTATATACATCCCAAGCTTTCACAGTGAGTGTATGCAAACCTTCTTCTAGGTCTCTGAATTTATAATTGGATTGTCCCTTTGTATAATCATCTACATCTGCTAGATAATATTCATTCATCACAAATGGATTTTCTTCATCGCCATCCAAAATAGCAATAAGGTCATGCCCTATTCCACTTGCTGTATTAATACCATTTTCATCTTCCAATTTTGCGATAAGAATGGGTGAGTCGTTTGTAATTCCACCTGAAACAAAAGATTCGTCATTCATAAACAAGTTTATATAGGGTCCCTGAGTATCTGAAGGAGCATTTTCATTTATTCCACCCACTAAAATATCCAAGTTAAATCCTGTTTGGTCTTCCCTAACTCCATTTCTATCTGCATACAAACTAACTTTTCCATTACCCACAGGAATTTGAACATCTCTTGGGACTACAAATTCGAATTCAAATTTTCCGTTTTCAACAGTAGCTTGACCATTAAAAAGTATTTCGCCCAAGGTTTTAAAATTCAAGATCAAAAGTTCGTTTGTATCTTCATCTCTAATTCCATCGTTTCCTAACGTTTGTCGTTGCAAATCTTTATCAAAAACTTTTGCTTGCAGCACTCCATTGTAATTACTTATTAAATTACCTCCTGGGTCTAACACTTCTCCTCCAAACTTCACTTTGCTCAATGCTTTTAAAGTATCTGCCGCTTGATTAATAGGTTGATCATTAAGTGTTGTAATTCGAACTCTTTGCTTCGGAAAGGCTAACGGCATCGCAGGATCTCCTAGATAAAAGATAACTCTTTTATTATTACTTGAAAGTTCATTTTTTGAGAGCCTAACTGCTTCAGCTGGGGAAACTGGAACTTCTAATCCGAATCCAAATAAATCTTGAGCTAAGACCACGTTAAAATCCACCCCTAAGGAAACAGATATAGATCTAGTGGTTGTAATCATAGATACAGATCCTCCTTCTCTATTCCACAAAACAAGCTCCCCAGCAGTAATTCTTTGGGGGTTATCGAATTTTGTAAATTCACAGGTAACAGTTACAAAACAAGTGTATCTATCCTTATTACGTAAGTTTTGAGCTGTTTGCTGGGTAAAAATAAATTCCTTCGCCAATCCATCTTCACCACCGTGCCCAAAATAATTAACTATAAGAGCCCCAACTTCAATTCCATTGACAAAAGCTTCATTTACTTCGGGATATCTATTTCCTCCGGCGGATGTTTCTTGTTGAAAAGCATCTGCATGAATTTTACGGACATTGATATAGGGTTTCTCTGCTGTAATTTGATCTCCGATGGCATCTAGAGTTACCTCTAAGGCCTCATATTCATATTCTTCGTCTACATCGTCAGAAACCAATACAAAATTATTTCTCCAATTGCCATAGGAGTCTTTGGATGTATAATTAATAATTTTATCAACCAAGGAATTTGCTAAGGAGACTTCATCTGCCAAGATCCTTCCCACAGCTATATCCAATCCATGTCCTCCTCCTTGAAAATCATCCAAAACACCTTCATTAGGATCCATCATTCCGAAGAAATCATCAGACATGAAAGAGGAAAAAGTACTCACACTTGATTTAGTATGAAATGTGGGGATCATATTATTATTGCCCGGTAAACGATTTTTCATATCTACAGATGTATCTCCAAATAGACATAAATATTTTACTCGTTTTTCTTCGGAAGAAGCATTTTCGTAAACATATCGTACAAAATTTCTTATGGCAGAAATATCTTGTATTCCAGAACCAAACTCGTTATAAATTTTATCAGTGGTAACAACTTTTGTATTTAGACCGGTTGTGCTTTTATGATGATTTGCTAATCGAAGGGCAGGTTGAATTAACATTGGAGGTACAATAATTAAATAATCTATATCCTTAAAGTTTCCTGAATTATCCTTAAAAATTGATCCTTTTATATTCTGATTAGCAACTTGTGAAACAACTCCTTTGGTTGGAGTAAAATAATCGTTAGGATTGATTGCAACATATTCCCTTACTTCACCTAAGATTGATTTAAAAGTAAAGGTAGACGCATTTCCTTCATTTTGTTTTGAAGAAATAATTTGAGGATTAGTTACGTCCCAGACTTGTGAAAACTCATTAGCATTTGTAATTTGATATTCACCAACTCCTGAAAGATTAACAACTTCGTCATTTCTAAAAGTTAACTGCCCTCCTAGGCCTTTTAAATTTCTAATTGCATTTATGGTAATATAGTCCAAATAACCAATGCTTGCTGGATTTCCAGAATTGTTATAAGCTAAATCCACAGTAACAATTTCTCCAGATTCATTTACTGTAGTACTAAGCTGATTTACAGTAAGAAGTAAAGGATCATTAATAGGACCAAAAGCTAATGGGTTTAAACTAGTGTTGTTCACAGAAACTGCCATGCTTGTAGGCACTTCCGAAGCTGCCGCTGCTCTTACTTTAATACTCATCTCGGACCCAGATACTATATTTGGAAAGACAAATTCAAAGGTTTGTTCATTTTCAATATCAAAACGATTTCCAAACCATTGTCTTCCAACTTTCGCAGGGCTAAAGTCATCTTCTTCAAAATACTGTAGGTCATTAAAAGTAGTTAAAGAGTTAGTAACAGAACCTGTAGGCTCTATCATATCTTGAACTCTCAATCCAGGTGTTTCACCAACAGTAACGAAATAATATGTTTCATCACTGTAGGGATTTAGGTTGGTGTCATTTTCTTCATCATAGCCAAAATTACCAATACCATAGAATAAAATATAATCCCCTCCATCAAAACTACCATCTTCTTCTCCTATTACTTGTATGGCATTTTCTGGTAAATCGAAAATGGTATTTTGGTCGTTTTGAAGCGGAAGTGGCTTGCCCCCATGTCCGTATATTTTTAAATTTTGAGGATTTACTCCATCTGTATTCATTCCAAGGCTATTCAGGAAGTTTTTATCAACCTTATATACTCCGGTTTTATCAATTTTAAAACGATACCAGTTGCCTGTCGCCAAAACAGAATTGGTTATAACCATTCTCGAATTAGACTGTGGAGCTCTTCCATAACTATAATTTACTGTAAACGAAAGGAGCTTTTTTAATTGACCATTAAGGTTTACAATTGGTGAAATTGCAATATTGGTATAGATAAGTTCTCTCGCTTTAGAACTCTCCAATGTAAATTGCAAACTTGTTGGTATTTTATCCCTATTTATTTTATTTAATTCGTCTGAAGAAGGATTGCCCCATTTTATATTTGAGATTTTCGCAGAGGTACTATTCGCAAATCCTTTATCTAACCACTTTTTCTGAAAAAGAATGGTGTTGCCATCCAGTTCAAGATTAATTGAAGACAGTAATCGATCTCTCTTTATGGCATCAGTCTCTTTAATGACATTCGTTTTATTAGGGGGATTCCAATAAATAACGACATCTTTGGATTGCCCAAAAAAAGAATAAGTAATCAATAATAAAGTAAGGAGAAGAATCGTTCTTTTCATCATACCAATAACGAGGCAAAGATACACTTAGTATGTTCTTTTTACATTTGTTTTTATTAAAAATGAATGTAAAAATAATATTTCAAGTAACAATGCGTTATTCCATTGGTCAATGCGGAGCCATAGGCTTTACAATGTAAAAAAATAAAATATTATTGTGCTTTAACCGTTAATTAGTATATTGCGAACCCAATTTTTTCATTTTTTGAAACTATGAACGTTAAGAAAAACCTATTATTAAAGCTATTTGTTGTTATAGCTTCTACCTCTTTGTTAGTAAGCTGTAGCAAATCTAGAGACTACAAAAACAGTTCCCGTGCAACAGGTTGGAAAATGAACGCTAAAGAAGGCGGTTTCCAGTATAACCCTAAAGCAAAAGAGCAAGAAACAGGTCCAGGACTTGTTTTTGTTGAGGGTGGAACATTCACAATGGGAAGAGTTCAGGACGATCCTATGCACGATTGGAATAATAGCCCCAATCAGCAGCACGTTCAATCTTTCTATATGGATGAAACTGAGGTTACAAATTTAATGTACCTAGAGTATCTAGATTGGATCAAGAATGTTTTCCCACCATCTGACGAAAATTATCGCAATATATATAACGGGGCTGTTCCAGATACTTTGGTTTGGAGAAACCGTTTAGGTTATAACGAAGTTATGACAAATAATTATCTTCGTCATCCTGCCTATGCAAATTACCCTGTTGTAGGTGTTAGCTGGGTACAGGCTGTAGAGTTTAGCAAATGGAGAACAGACCGTGTTAATGAACTTATTCTTGAAGAAGAAGGAATTACTAGCCGTAATGCAAGATATGAAATTGAGCCTGGCGAATCATTCAGCACAGAAACCTACTTAAACGCTCCAACACAAGCTTATGGAGGAAATGACTCTATTACAAGAGGAGGTAAGCGTTCTCAATCACTGGCTAAAAGAAGTAAAGACAGTACTAACTTATATGTACAACGTAAAGATGGTCTTTTATTACCAGGATATAGACTACCTACCGAAGCCGAATGGGAATATGCCGCACTTGGTCTTGTAGGATTAAGAAATTATAACGTTTACCGAGGGAAAAAGAAATACCCTTGGGATGGACAATACACACGTTCAAGCAAAAGAAGAAGTCGAGGTGATCAATTGGCAAACTTTAAACAAGGCGATGGAGATTATGGCGGAATTGCAGGATGGAGTGATGACGGAGCAGATATTACTGCCGAAGTAAAATCTTACGAACCTAATGACTTTGGTCTTTATGATATGGCCGGAAATGTGGCAGAATGGGTATCAGATGTGTACCGCCCAATTGTAGATGATGAGTTTAATGACTTTAATTACTACCGTGGTAATGTCTATACCAAAAACGCTATTGATAAAGATGGTAAAGTAAAAATTGTTACTGCAGACTCTATTCAATATGATACATTAAGTAATGGTAAAATTGTAGCAAGAGCACTTCCTGGAGAAATTGCTCAGGTTCCAGTTGACGAAAACGAAACCTATTTAAGAACAAACTTCTCTGATAGTGACAACCGCGACTATCGTGATGGTGATCGAAAGTCAACAAGATACTATCAGGCTTTTGGTGCAGAGGAAGATGGAAATATTGATGATGCAAAACGCATGTACAATTCTCCAAAACATCAAGTATATGCAGATAGTATTGGCGAATTAGAAAGAGAATATGATAGATCTTCAAAAAGAACATCATTAATTAATAACGAGGTTCGTGTTTACAAAGGTGGATCTTGGAGAGATCGTGATTACTGGTTAGATCCTGCACAAAGACGTTATTTCCCACAGGATATGGCAACAGATTACATAGGATTTAGATGTGCTATGTCTCGTGTTGGTTCTAAATCCCAAAAAGGAAAACGCCCAAGACATAAATAACCAAGTATATAATAAAATTGAAACCCTCCCATCGCAGATTAGGAGGGTTTTTTATTATCTTTATTTTTGAAAAATAAAAGGTTTCAATATTGGATATTGCATCGCTTCACCAACTATTTTTAAAAGGGAATACCGTTTGTACAGACACACGAGAACTAACACCTAATTGTATTTTTTTTGCATTAAAAGGAGAAAACTTCAACGGCAATACCTTTGCCAAAGATGCACTCCAAAAAGGAGCACTAATTGCTGTAATTGATGAAGAAAAATATCAACAAAAATCTACTTGGCTCTGTAAAGATGTATTGCAAGCACTTCAGGAATTAGCAAATTACCATCGTAATTACTTAAAAGTTCCAATCATTTCATTAACTGGAAGTAATGGAAAAACAACCACAAAGGAATTAATTCACGCAGTTCTTTCAGAAAAATATAATTGTGTAGCTACAAAGGGAAATCTCAACAACCACATTGGAGTTCCACTCACACTTCTTTCAATGAATTCTGAAACTGAAATTGGAATCGTAGAAATGGGTGCTAATCATATAGGTGAAATTGAAATCTTATCAAATATTGCTGCTCCAGACTATGGCTACATTACTAATTTTGGTAAAGCGCATCTTGAAGGTTTTGGGAGTTTGGAAGGTGTTATAAAGGGCAAAACTGAATTATTTCGCTATCTAGAAAAAACCAACAAACAAGTCTTTATTAACGGCGAGGACAAAAAACAGTTAGAGTTATCCGAAAAAATAGACCGCATTGTTTTTAACGGTGGTGCTTCCTCCTACCAAATAAAATTATTAGAGGCTTCACAAAAGCTGAAAGTGAGCTTTCAGGGAATGGAAATTCAAACTCAAGTAATCGGCGCCTATAATTTTTCAAATATAGCCGCATCCATTGCCATTGGACATTATTTTAACGTCCCAAAAGAAAGTATCAAAAAAGCTCTGGAGGCCTATACTCCCCAAATGAATCGATCTCAAATTATTGAGAAAAACGGACATCAAGTCATTTTGGACGCCTATAATGCCAATCCCACCAGCATGATGGCTGCCATAAATAACTTCAAAAACTCTGAAGGAATAAATAAAGTGCTCATCTTAGGAGACATGTTCGAATTAGGAGCTGAAGCACCTACAGAACATCAAAATATTGTTACCTATTTAGAATCAAATGGTATTGGTAAAATAAGTCTAGTAGGTAAGAATTTTTATAAAACAAAGGTTACTTCTAACCAAATTCAACAATTTGAATCTTTTGAAGATTTCAAAGAAAACCTTTTACACAATCCATTAAAAAGTGCCTTCATTTTAATAAAAGGATCTCGTGGGATGGCTCTTGAAAGAGTCGTTGATTTATTGTAATAACACCAACTAAAAATTAAATATTTTAACATTTCCACACTATTTTAACATAATTTATATGTAATTATACGCTCTAGTAGTTAAATATGGTTAATATCTTCACTATATCAAAGCAAATCTTGTAAGTTGATATTAGAAAATTGAGTACTAACTATTAAAACTACACTACTATGTTACGTTGGACCATCACATTTATTATCATTGCAATCATCGCTGGAATCTTCGGATTTGGAGGTATCGCAGCAGGAGCCGCAGGAATTGCTAAAATTCTCTTTTACATATTTCTTGTATTATTTGTACTATCATTATTAAGAGGAATAGTAACCACAAAATAAACTATTATGAAAAAGCTCATTTTTGCATTCTTACTATTAACATTTACCGCAACAGCCTTTACAAGCTGTAGAGAAAAAACCACAGGAGAAAAAATTGAAGACGCTGTGGATGATGTAGGAGATGAAATTGAAGATGCAGTTGATTAATAAAATTAATACTTAAAGAAAAAGCCGCTTTAATGCGGCTTTTTTGTGGGTCATACTGGATTACTTTGTGATCCAGAGAAAACTCGCTCCTGTAAATACAATCCCTGCAGCTGCGCGGCAGTATGTTTTTTATTTTATGGAAGTTGTATATAAACATTCCTTCCTAAAATAAAAAATCCCAATGCTAACGCATTGGGATTGTACTTAATGTGGGTCATACTGGATTCGAACCAGTGACTTCCACGTTGTCGACGTGACACTCTGAACCAACTGAGTTAATGACCCAATTTTTGAACTTCCAAAGTACAAAAAAACAAAACCCAAAATCAAGTTCCATAAAAAAAGGTTTCCAAATTTGGAAACCTTTTGTGGGCGCTGAGGGATTCGAACCCCCGACCCCCTCGGTGTAAACGAGGTGCTCTGAACCAACTGAGCTAAGCGCCCTAACAGTTGCGGGTGCAAATATAAGTTAGTTTTTATTTCTCACAAACAATTATTTCAAAAAAAACTATAAAACTTCTGCCACAACAAACGTACTTCCTCCCACATAGACAACATCCTCTTTTTCAGCATTTTTTAGAGCACTTTGATAGGCACTTTTAACACTTAAAAAAGGTTCGCCAAGTAAATTGTATTCTTCTGCTTCTCTTTGAAGTTGCACTACAGACATGGCTCTTGGGATTTTAGGTTCACAAAAATAATAAGTCGCATTTTTTGGAAACAACGGCAATACCTTACCTAAATCTTTATCGCTCACCACTCCTAACACAATGTGTAACTTTTTATAGTCCTCAACAGCTAATTGCTTCATTGTTAATACCAGACCTTCTCTATTATGAGCTGTGTCACAAATTACTTTGGGTGCTTTTTTTAGAATTTGCCATCGTCCTAAAAGGCCTGTATTCTCAACAATCTGCTTTAATCCCTTTTTGATATCCTTTTCTGAAATTAACCATCCTTTCTGTTTCAACATCTTTAAGGTAGTTAAAACTGTTTTCTGATTCATTTTTTGATAGCTCCCTATTAGATCTGAAGGATAGAAATTAAAACTTTCATTTTCAGCAAACACTATTTCAACAGTATTCTTTAAAGCAATTTCTTCAAACACCGGCTTTGTTTCAGGTAGCGTTTCCCCAACAACAACTGGAATATTTGGTTTAATAATTCCCGCTTTTTCAGCGGCAATTTTTGCTAAAGTATCACCTAAAAATTGGGTATGATCCCAGCCAATATTAGTAATTACGGAAACTTCTGGGGTAATAATATTGGTACTATCCAGCCTTCCTCCCATTCCAACCTCCACAACGGCTATATCCACTTTTTCTTTTCTAAAATAATCAAAAGCCAATCCTACCGTCATTTCAAAAAAAGACAATTGATGTTCTTCAAAAAAAGGTTTGTGTTTTCTAATAAAGGAAGTAACCGCCCGTTTGGGGATCATCTCTCCATTTACTTTTATTCGCTCCCTAAAATCTTTTAAATGCGGAGATGTGTATAATCCCACTTTATATCCCGCTTCCTGTAACACCGAAGCCAACATATGGCTCGTAGACCCTTTGCCGTTGGTTCCTGCCACGTGGATGCTCTTAAAAGCCCTTTCAGGGTGGTGCAAGTAATCTGAAAGAAGTAAGGTATTATCTAAATTGGCTTTGTATGCAGCCTGCCCCACACGTTGGTACATGGGTAATTGCACAAAAAGCCATTCCAGTGTTTCTTGATAGTTCATAACGAACTATGTTATTTAACTATAAGTTTCTTAGTAATCTTCCTATTTTCAGAAGTAATAGTAACAAAATAGAGCCCTGAGGGTAAATTGGACAAAGTAAGTGTTCTTTTTGTTCCTGAAATTGTTTCAGAAAGCACTTCTGCACCTAATTGGTTATAAATAGTCACTACCCCATCTATACTGAATTGTGATTGAATCGTTACATATTGTATAGCAGGGTTAGGGAATAGCGATACATTATTTTCTGAAAAATCTTCAATTCCAGCTTCTCCCACAAAAGATTTATAAATAGATCGACCATAAGTGCCAGCATATAAATAATAACCAGATTTTTGGTTTCCATATTCAAAGCTAATATCTGTAACTGGAACAGAAGGCAAATCATCACCCCACTGAAACCAATCACTTCCTGGAAATGAAGAAAAATAAACCCCAATATCTGTTGCTAGGTATAATCCTGTTGAAAAATTACCACCAAATTCAAGATCATTTACAGGTATATCGGGTAAGTTTGTAGTAATATCTTGCCAGGTATTACCACGATCATTACTGTAGAAAACATGACCTAAATCTTCTCCATATCGATATCCAGAAAAGGATACAAAAACTTCGTCAACATCACCATAATCTGGCATTGATTCTACTTTTGTCACCCATCTATCTGGTAAATTTGAAGACAGGTTTATCCAATTAGCACCACCATCATCCGTACGCCAAACATTTCCATCATCTGTTCCTACATAAATTAAATTTGAGTCTTGTGAGGATACATCAATAGAAATGATTGTTCCAAAATTAAGGTTTCCCCCTCCATCACCATTAGTTAAATCTGGACTAATAGCGGTCCAGTTTCCTGCCCCATTGGTAGTTTTATAAACACGATGTGTTCCAGTATATAAAATTTGTGAATCTTGAGGGTCGAAAGTAATTGGGGTATCCCAGTTTTTTCTATCTCCCCCAGAAATACCATTGGTAGCTCCAAAAAACGAAGCTCCTCCGTTAATAGATTTTCCTATATTTCCATATTGCGAAAGTGCATAAATTATATTGCTATCATTTGGATCCACCAAGGGTTGAAAACCATCACCTCCATAGATAATACTCCAATCATTTGTACTACCTGTTAAAGTCCTCATAGTACTATTATCCTGAGCCCCGCCATAGATTCTATTTTCATTTTCGACATAAATTCTGTAAAATTGAGTTATGGGAAGGGTATTATCTTTTACCCAAGAATCCCCATCATTGGCGCTTTTATAAAAGCCTCCATCATTTCCAAGGAGAACTTGTCCAGGGACATTTGCATTAAAAGCTAAGGCATGTTGATCAACATGTACATTTTCAAAAGTATCACTCCATGTGGCTCCTCCGTCTAACGATTTTTGTACTACAAAATCTACATTATAAATTATGTTTTCATCTGTTGGGTCAACTACTATTCCTCGAAACCACCAATGAAAACCTACATTATTTAATGGTGCCGCATTCATAGCTACCCAAGTATCTCCACCATCTGCAGTTCTATACACTCCTTGAATGCTACCAATCGCGTCGGTATATCGCGCATACAATACATTTGGATTGGATTGAGAAATAGCAATACTTATTCTTCCCTTTTCTGAAGGGTTTGAAGGAAGTCCGTTCGTTAATTCAGACCAGTTATCACCACCATCGGTAGTTCTATAAATGCGTGAAGTTTCACCTCCATATTGACGGTATTGGGGACGACGGATTCGTTCCCAGCTAGCGGCATAGACAATATCGCCATTACTTGGGTGAATTACCATATCAATTATGCCTGTGGAATCACTTACAAAAAGTTTTTGCTCCCAAGTATCTCCCCCATCGGTAGAGCGGTACACACCACGATTGGTATCATTTCTAAACAAGGGTCCCATGCCTCCTACAAAAATGGTATTGTCGTCATTTGGGTCAAGGGCTATTTTACTGATACTCCCAATATCTGGCAACCCTTTAACTTCCCAAGTAGTTCCTCCATCTTCACTCTTATATATTCCGTCACCATCGTAGGCAAGAGATCCTCCACCTGCATTTACTTCACCGGTTCCTACCCAAACTAAATTCGTATTGTTTTTTGAAATTTCGATATCCCCAATAGAAAGCATCTCTTGATCATCAAAAATGGAGTCCCATGTAATACCAGCATCGGTAGTTTTAAAAATTCCCCCTGAGGCAGCACCTACATAATAAGTTTGAGGTTGATCGATTGGAATCTCAATATCGGTTACTCGCCCACCAATATTAGTGGGTCCTACAAACTCCCAAATTCCACCTGCATTCCGTGTTTGCTGTTTTTTCCACTGAATCGCTTCTTTGTACGCTTCGGTTTTAATTTGCCCCGTGGGGTAAGCACGTTGCATAAACATAAAGTCGTGTGGATATCTTTCTTGTGTGTTTTCTAAAAGCTTTTCAGATTCTTTTACAGAAGAATAGTTACAAGAAAGAAAACTTAATAAGCTAAGTAAAATGAGTAATCGCATTTTTTGAAATTTTTAAAGCCTAAAGATAATTAAAATAGGGTTTAAAAGGCTTTAAAATAGAATTCTCTACAGCATTACATCCTTCTTTCCATATATAATAATATCTCTTCTGCTAATGATGAATTTAATAAAGAAAAATTGCGCCATGATTTCGGCAAAATTTACAATAATTAATATAATGGGTAGCTTGATTACTAGTTCGTAAATTATATAACCAATAATCAAGACTATATACCCAATACCTGTAATAAAAATATATATGTTTTTGGTTTGTTTGTTGAACTGGGTAATATAAAATATGCAACTTATAAATATTACAAATGAGCTCAATGCTAAACCATCCACTAGAAGTTGATTGAGTGGGGAGAGTGTAAAATGGTATATCCAAAATAACAAAAATAAGAACCCTCCTGCCCCCAAGGTAATCATGACTACATCCATAAAGGTTTTTTTTACTTTGGTATTCTTAATAACGGGTAGAAGCAACCAAACACCAAAGAAATAAAACCCGGTATAAAATAAGACGACAAAATAATAATATTCTATAAACCCCTTTGCAGCAAAATATTCTCCAAGCATTACAAACACCAAAGATAGAAACAACTTCCAATGAAATTTTCTTGTGTTCGCGTAGTAAAAAGAAAATAAACCAACTAGAAAAATTGGTTTTACAAAGATTGAAATTATCTGAAAGAAAGGAGCAATAAAAACATAAACAACCCCTAGAATTAATAAAATACCCTCTAGCAATCTAATGGTGAAGTTTCCCCAAATCTTCATAAAAATTGTACTAATTAAGTATTTAAACTTACAATTTTTTTATGAACTTTTATTGATTAAATTGGTTACCTATTCCGAAAGCTTAAAATTGTAGATTATCTTTCCTATTTGCTTAGCAGGAGCATTTTCATCGGAATTAAAGCGTGTTGCCAAGGCAGCTCTTTTTGCTGGCTCTAACAAACATTTTGAATTATTGGTAGTTCCACGAACTCCAGGAGTGGCACTCACCACTTTTCCATTTCGGTCTACTTCAATACTCACGACCACTTTACCAGCTTCGTTGCAATCCTGTACAAACTTTTCTTTGTTTAGTGCTTTTCTTCCTCCAAGCAAATAATTTCCATCGCCGTCTAGTCCTTTTCCCGTTCCATAGTAGCTACTCGCATTGGGGTCACCATTGGGATCTCCTTTATCACCTACTTTGTCATCGTTGCCTTCACTACCATTGGCTTTTCCATCATTTTTTGGCCCGTTGATGAGACTTGACAATGCATCGGTAGTTGACTTATCTGGCTTGGGATCGGGTTTTTTTGTTTCTACCTTTTTAGGAATTTCCTTAGGGATTTCTTTGATAGTTTCCTTCTTTTCCTTCTTTATTACGGGAGCATCTTCGTTATCCTGAGTAACCACCTCTTCGTTTACTTCAGTTTTGGTTTCTGGAATAGGTTCAGGCGTAGTTTCTTTAGGTGCTGTTTTTATAGGCTCATTGGGCTGTTCATCACCTTTACCGTAATCCATGGTTCCAAAATTTACAGCTATACCATTTTCTGGAGGTGGATCTAAATACGTAAACCCAAAGTAAAAAAGCAATATCAATATAATCACGTGTAAGATTACCGTGATAGCCATGCTTTTTCTTTTGTCTTTAGTATCCAGCAAACTCATAGTTAATTGGGCCTTACAGCTAATACTACTTTAAAATTATTTTTATTTGCAATATCCATCACAAACACAGCATCTTCAATAGGCACTCCTTCTTCGGCACGGAGAATAATAGTGGGTTCTTTTTGCCCAGCTAAAGCCGCCTTTAATTCTTTTTCTATACTGAATTCGCTCACGCGTTCTTTATTCACGTAATAAGCGCCATCTTTTGTAATACTCACCGAAGCTTTTTGCTGATTACTTGATTTTCCTTTAGCCTTTGGCAGAATTAAATCTAAAGCATCAGGCGTGATTGCTGGCGAAGTCAATAAAAAGAATACCAACAAGAGAAACACGATATCTGTCATCGAGCTCATGCTAAATTCTGCACTTACTTTATTTCTTCCTCTTAAATTCATTAAGCTGGTTCATTTAATAAATCCAAGAAATCTACTGCAGTGGCTTCCATTTGATGCACCACTTTATCAGTTTTTACGACTAGATGATTATAGCCCATATAGGCAATAATTCCCACTATAAGACCCGCAACAGTCGTTGTCATAGCCGTGTAAATACCTTCGGCCAAAGTACCCATTTCAGCCTGCCCACTACTAGTGGCCAATTGGTGAAACGCTAATACCATTCCTATAACGGTCCCCAAGAATCCAATCATAGGAGCAGCCCCCGCAATAGTAGCAAGGATACTCACATTTTTTTCCAGTTTATATACTTCCAATCGTCCTGCATTTTCAATGGCGGTATTAATATCTTCTAGAGGACTCCCAATACGAGAAATTCCTTTTTCAGTAAGTCTAGAAACTGGAGTATTTTGCTGTGCACAAAGCACCTTTGCGCCTTGAATATTTCCGCTTGAAACTTGATCTCGAATCTGATTCATAAAATTGCTATCCATTTTTGAAGCGGCTTTAATAGCAAATAGCCTCTCAAAATAAAGATACACTGCCACAAAAAGAAGCACAAAAAGTACTGCAATAATAATTTGTCCTGCGAGTCCACCACTCACAATTAAGTCCATGATGGATAAAGTTTTCTCAACTGATTCTGGCTCCAGCTCTTGCAAAGCAATGTCTGTATCCTCCTGTAAAAAGAAGTTTAGCATAAGTAAATACGTTTTTAATGGTTAACGGATGAAGTAACTATAAATTGTTTTATACATGGTGAAATAAAACCCGCTCAAAAAGAAGGAAAACTCCAGCACCTGCAATAAATCCAATAAATGCGAGCCATGTAATTTTTTTAAGATACCAGATAAAATCAATTTTTTCCATTCCCATAGCAGCAACACCAGCGGCTGAGCCTATGATTAGCATACTTCCACCTGTACCTGCAGAATAAGCTATAAAATGCCATAGAACTGAATCTATTGGGTGATGGTACATACCAATGGAAGCTGCAACTAAGGGCACATTATCTATAATGGCGGAGAATACACCTAACAACATCACTACAACATCTTCATTGGGAATAGCGGTTTGAAGGACTTCTGCTAAATAACGAAGTGTCCCAACGGGGTCTCCATTTTCGGCAACACCATAGACCAAAGACTCCAATCCAGCTACGGCCATTAAAATCCCAAGGAAAAATAAAATACTGGAAATTTCGATCCTTGATAACGCCTTATGCGCAGAGTATAAATGTCTGCGCTCCTTGCTAAAGTCCTCCTCTGGGTGTATATATTCTGAAACAAGCCACACAACCCCAAGCGCCAACATCATTCCCATATAGGGTGGCAAGTGGGTTAAAGTTTTAAAAACAGGTACCGAAACTATCATTCCAAGACCTAAAAAAAGCATGGTTCTGCTACTTAACAGCTTTTCCGACACAATATCTTGGTCACTATCTTCCATTTCTATTTTACCTCTAAAGGCAGGTAAATAAGAAGCAACAAGAAACGGAACTACAAAACAAACAATGGAAGGTAGTACCACAAACTCAATTAAACCTAAAGCTGTTACTTTATTGGCAATCCATAGCATTGTAGTGGTAACGTCTCCAATTGGAGACCAGGCCCCACCGGCATTTGCCGCAATTACAACCAAAGAAGCGTACCAAATTCTATCGGTTTTGGAATGAATTAATTTTCGAAGCAACGTAACCAATACAATAGTAGCAGTAAGATTGTCTATTATGGCAGAAAGAATAAAAGCTAATATCCCAATAATCCATAATAATTTTCGCTTACTTTTTGTTTTAACAGCACTTTTTAGCACTTCAAATCCACGGTGAAGGTCAATAATTTCAACAATGGTCATTGCTCCTATCAAGAAAATAAGAATCTCTGCTGTTTTCCCTAAGTGATGTAATAGTGTATTATCGAAGCCATGATGGGCTTCATCTGTGCCCGAAAGACCATCAAACACATTTTCGTAGGTATCAATTACATTAAACCATCCTTTATAAAAACCTACGGCCAACAATGCCCAAATTAAGGCTGCCATGATTAATGCAGGTACAGTTTTATCTAATTTTAAAGGATGTTCTAAAGTGATGGATAAGTATCCTATCACAAAAATTAAAATGATAATCGATTCCATAAAAGGGTGGGATTAATTGTTGTCTAAATTAACTGTTTCAATGCAATTTCAAAAGCAGTTTTACTAATATTTGTTTTACTACTATTATTGTCAAAGGTATTTTGAATGGCATTCTTAATGGTAATGGATGTATCATTAAAAATGGCTTCATCGGTCATCTGTACTTTGCGCTCCATAAAATAAGCAAACACGCGTGCCATTCCGCAATTACTAATAAAATCTGGAATAAGACTTACCTTTTCATCGGTATATTCCATAATGGGACCAAAGAAGATAGCTTTATCTGCAAAAGGTACATTGGCACCACAGCTTATTACTTCCAAACCAGATTCAATCATTTCTGAGATTTGCTCTTTCGTGATTAATCGTGAGGCGGCACAAGGCGCAAAAACTTCAGTCTTAAGGTTCCAAATCTTATCGTTAATTTCACCAAAGGGAATCATGTTTTTTGCAACCAATTTGTTTCCATCTTTATTTAGAAACAAACCTTTTATTTCTTCAAAACTGAAACCTTCTTCCTTAATAATACCTCCCGAACTATCAATAATCCCAACCACTTTTGCACCCATTTGAGCTAAATAATAGGCTGCCGCCGCACCAACATTTCCAAAGCCTTGTACCACTGCTCGTTTCCCTTCCACACTGCCGCCATAAATATCATAATAATGACGCACTGCTTCAGCCACGCCGTACCCTGTAATCATATCGGCAACAGTATATTTTCGGCTTACATCCGGAGAATAATTTACATTTTCCAACACTTTTATCACCCCTTGGCGTAACTGCCCAATACGGTTAATTTTGTCCGCTTCCGTTGGGCTAAAATGCCCATTAAACACCCCTTCTTGCGGATGCCAAACACCACTTTCTTCTGTTATGGGAATAACTTCATGAATTTCGTCTACATTTAAATCACCTCCTGTACCATAATAGGCTTTTAACAAAGGAGAGACCGCCTTATACCATCGCTCTAAAACGCCTTTCTTGCGAGGATCACTTGGGTCGAAATTAATTCCCGATTTTGCTCCTCCAATGGGCGGTCCAGAAACGGTAAACTTTACCTCCATGGTTTTTGCCAAACTCAATACTTCGTTTTGATCGAGTCCCGGACGCATCCGTGTTCCACCACCAGCGGCACCACCTCGTAAGGAGTTGATAACCGTCCAGCCTTCGGCTTCGGTTTCGGGGTCATTCCAGTGAAAAACAATTTCGGGGTCCTTTTCTTCGTACTTTTTAAGAAGTTCCTTCATCTATAATTGGTAAGTAAGACAGCAAATATAAAAAATTGAAAAGCGTAAAGATTAATTTTAGGTAAAATTTATGGATTGAATAGTATCCCACTCGAATGATCGTCTTTGGCCCCAGTCACACTTGCCAAACAATTTACCTCATTGCGTAATTTTAGCACTCCTAAAAGTCCAAAAACCAAAGCTTCTTTAAATTCTAAAATTTCAGAATTTGGAACAATAATTTTTAAAGATTTTTGAGCCTTTAATCTTTCCAATAAAAAGGTATTATAGGCTCCACCCCCAGTTATGAATACAGAACTGTTTTCTTTAAATTGATGAGCAAGCTGCATGGCCACATGCTCCACAAACGTTCGTAAAATGTTCTGGGGAGTTTCTTTTGAAGCATCCAACAATGGAAAAATATGCTGTTGCACCCATTCTAAGCCTAAACTCTTTGGAGGTTTTTCAGTATAGAATGAAAGTGAGTTTAAATGATTTAACAAAGCCATATTGAGTGTTCCTTTTTCAGCAAAAGTGCCATTTTTATCAAACGGCGCTCCTAATTTTTCAGCATAAAAATTCATTACGATATTCACAGGGCAAATATCGTAGGCGATTCGTTTTTCGTTTTCTTCAAAAGAGACGTTGGCAAATCCGCCCAAGTTTAGGCAATAATCATATGCTGAAAATAGAAGTCGATCTCCAATAGGAACGAGTGGTGCCCCTTGGCCACCCAATTGCACATCTTGGACTCGAAAATCGCAAACAACGGCTTGTTTTATATTTTTTGCTAATTGTGGGAGATTCCCTATTTGCAGCGTGATTCCTTTATGGGGTTCATGCAAAATGGTATGTCCATGACTACAAACGGCATCAAGATTTGTAATGTTATGCCCTTTTATAAATGTTGAAATTACTTCGGAAAGATAGCTCGTGTATTTTTCATTCAACGCTTGCAATCGTCCTTCAGAAAAGTGAATCGCCTCCTTTAATATTTCCTTCCAATCCTCTGAATAAGGTATCGTTTCGGCCACTTCAATCGTAAAATCCCATTCCCCTTTTTCAGAAGCATGAAACGCACACAGCGCCAAATCTATCCCATCTAGCGAGGTGCCACTCATAACTCCAATTACTCGATACTTTGTTTTTTTCATTTTGGTAAAAATAAAAAACATCCCCCTTAATCCCCCTTCAAAGGGGGAAATCTTTTAGATCTCACTTTATTTGAAAAGGTGAGTAGTTTACACTTTTCTTAGCCCTCCTATAAAGAGGAATATATTTTCATTTTATTTAAACTATTGGAATTTCAAATTTGAGATTTGCTATTTATAAGGTATCTTTGCACTCATTTCGAAAACGATTTAGAGATAAACCTTTAATTATGGATTTTAGCCTTTCTGAAGAACACCTAATGATACGCGATGCGGCTCGCGATTTTGCAAAAACCGAACTCCTTCCAGGTGTTATAGAGCGTGACAACCTGCAAAAATTCCCAACCGAACAGGTAAAGAAAATGGGAGAGCTTGGCTTTCTTGGAATGATGGTAGACCCAAAATATGGCGGGGGAGGGATGGATACCGTTTCCTACGTCTTGGCCATGGAAGAATTGAGCAAAATTGATGCTTCGGCTTCGGTTATTGTTTCGGTAAATAACTCTTTAGTGTGTTATGGACTTCAAAATTATGGCTCCGAAGAACAAAAACAAAAGTACCTTACCAAACTTGCCACAGGACAATCTATTGGTGCTTTTTGTTTGAGTGAACCTGAAGCGGGAAGCGATGCGACTTCGCAACGTACCACGGCTATTGATAAAGGTGATTATTATCTTTTAAACGGAACCAAAAACTGGATTACCAACGGTGGCACTGCCGCTTATTATTTAGTAATTGCTCAAACCGATCGTGAAAAAGGACATAAAGGAATTAACGCTTTTATTGTGGAAAAGGGTTGGGAAGGATTTGAAGTAGGACCCAAAGAAGATAAATTAGGAATTCGTGGAAGCGACACCCACTCGTTAAACTTTAACGATGTAAAAGTCCCAAAAGAAAACAGAATTGGTGAAGATGGCTTCGGATTTAAATTCGCCATGAAAACCCTAAGTGGTGGTCGTATCGGGATTGCTGCACAAGCCTTAGGAATTGCGGCTGGTGCATACGAATTGGCTAGAGATTATTCAAAAATTAGAAAATCATTTGGCACCGAAATTTGCAACCATCAAGCCATTGCATTTAAATTGGCAGATATGCATACGCAAATCGAAGCAGCGCGTCATTTGGTGATGAAAGCCGCTTGGGATAAAGACCAAGGCAATAATTACGATATGAGCAGCGCCATTGCAAAATTATACGCTTCACAAACGGCTATGGACGTTACGGTCGAAGCGGTACAGATTCACGGTGGAAATGGGTTTGTAAAAGAATACCACGTAGAACGACTCATGCGTGATGCGAAAATCACTCAGATTTACGAAGGCACCAGTGAAATTCAAAAAATTGTGATTTCGAGAGGATTGCTAAGAGATTAATTTTAAATTACCCTCTTAAACTTAAATCCTTATTTATGAAAAAATTTTTACTCTCATTTTTGGCTCTTTTCTTGTCGAATTTAGTGTTTTCTCAATCAGATTCGGGTGATTTTACAATCGCTCCAAACATAGGAGTTCATCTTAGTAGATATTACACTTCAGGTACAGATAATTTCAAAAGTCGCACATCCATTGGCGCTGGTGTTAATACGGACTATTTCCTAAGTGAAAGTTGGAGCTTACGATCTGGATTAATTTACGACACTAAAGGAACTAAAGATGATTTTGATTTTACGGATAAACTATCTTATTTAACAATTCCAGCACAAGCCAATTGGCATTTTGGTGGAAATAAAAATTGGTATTTAAATTTTGGCCCAACAATTTCTTTTTTATTAAATGCAGAAGGTGTGGATCCGGATGGAAACACCATTGACATAAAAGATTTACTCAAAAGTACTGACTTTGGGTTTGGATTTGGTATAGGTCATATGTTTGAAATATCAGATGACTTTAAAATATTTATCGATTATCAAGGAATAGGAGGTTTTGTGGATATATTAAAGGATGAAGATGCTATCCGAGATTTACAAAATATTAGAACTTCATTTAATATTGGAGGAGTTTTTCAACTATAAAAAGGAATTTTATAAATAATATTTTAGCCTAGCTATAATGCTGGGCTTTTTTATAGTTATCCTATATGAAAAGTAACAAAACCCTCTCCTTTTAGACATATAAATTGTACTTTTTAAGAATGTATTACTAAAGTCATTTTTTTTACCGAAATTAACAGTCCGAAAAACCAGTCCCCTTGACATAGGGGATCTAAATACTAACTCATAAATAGCCATACCTATGTCTGATGATTTTGATTTATTAGAAACCGATTCCTCCTCAAAACAAGAAAAAGTAGAAGTAAACTGGGGAAAAGCCGTAGACCAAATGAAGTCTAAACTCGCACAGGAAGATGACCCTGAAATGCGACAAAAAATATTAAACGCCACCCTGGACGATGTGGTGGGGATGGCCGAAAAAGACCGTACTTCCCTACTCGATGCGATTAAAGACCTTACCGATTACCAAGACGAAGTAGGAATTATTTTCGAAAAATTCTCTACCCTAAATGCAAAAGAACAAAAGGTTATTGACGATGCGCAAAAAGCATTGGAACGTGCCCGAATGGAATTGGAAGATGCCGAAAACGTAAAAGACAACTGGTGGAATAACCTTTGGGGTCGCAAATCGCGTATCCGAAAAAAGCAAGCCGAATTGGAAGCTGCAGAGAAAACCCGTGAAGCTGCCGATATGAAAGCCAAAGCGATGTTCCAGGAACGAATTGAAACCGCCGATGTGCAAACTTTATTAAGTGAACTTTCTTATAAAAGTCAGGCAGCAGTGACACGTTTAAAAAACCGCGAGGTGGAAATAAAAGAAGTGGAGGACAAATTGCAAGATGCGATTGTAGAAGCCAGTAAAAACCACACTAAAGCACTTGAAAAGAAAAAAGAAACCGAAGACCAACTCGAAGAGCAGTACGCTTTATTAAAACAAGCGCGCCTCGAATTGGAAGAAATTGCCGACAAACAATCGACTGCCTATAGTGAGGCCATTGGAAAAATTACTGTTATTGAGCAAAAAGTAGAAGAACTGGAAGGGTTAAAAAATGCGTACACGACGTTAGCGGCAAGTAAAGATAGCTTCGTGCATAAGCACAACTTAACCATTAAAGTATTGACTTCATTACGTAGTAATTTACAAACGCATCGTGCAAAACTGAAAAGTGATACCGATGAGCGTTTAAAATATTACGATGGCTATGTAGTGGCTTTAAAAGCACGTACAGATCAAGAGTTTGCCGCCATTTTAGAGCACTTAGGGGTAAAAACCGACGAACATATTGGAACTACGCTCGCCGCTATGCATAGTGCAAGTGCTAAGGCGCGTCAAGAAATGATGGACAACATCCCGGTTCACGAAAAAGTGATGCAAGGAGTGTACGGAAGCTATGCGGAAGCCCTTCAGGAAATTAGAGAAAAGGATGCCGAAATTCAGAAGGATTTTGCCAATCGTTACGGAATAGATATGAAAGAAATTTTTGAAGAATTCTACGCGAGCGATGGTAATGCGCCATCCCCTAACCCTGAAAAAGCTCCTGAAGACCCAAAACCTTCTGGAGATGGTGATTTGTTAGGATAGTCAAATAAATGGACGCCGTGTCGTAGCACCGCGTGACAAAAAATAATTACATCTTCTTTGTCATTTCGAACCTGCCTGCGGTAGGCAAGCTTAATTCGGAATCCATTTAAAATATCTAATAAATTCGATTACGCATGTCTGCCAAACAAGAAAGCTCGACCAGACAAAAACTAATGTAGAAAATGTCTTCCATTAACCAAATAGTTACGCCGCTTGATAGTGCTGTTCTTGAAACCAAAGAGCAGTATCAGGTGTACTTTAAAATTGTGAACCATGCTTTTGGGGAACTTTTTAAAAGTATTGCAGAACGTACTATTTGCAATCCGTTAGAAATTTCATTTTTAGAACAATACTGCGAATTGATCACCTATTCTTTGGAAGCATTCCGAGTAAAATATTTGTACAACGATGAGGACAAAATGAAAATTGATGTCACCGAATCGGGTTTCCCAAACTATTTAGAGTTTCGGTATTTAATAAACGATTTAGCTTTGAAAAATGAGCATATCGCCAAACTGCCAAAAATAGATACGCTTAAAGCCGAATTTCTTGAAGGATTACTAAAATATAAAACACCCGTTTCCAGAAGAAAATTGGAACAAGCGGCTTCGATTGTATATTATACTTCGGTGGACGCTCGCTATATTTTTAAACGATTTGTACAGGGGAAAATTCAGAAAATTGAAAACAATCCCAATGCGCCTTATTTAATTAGCTGGTCGTTTTACGATGTGGGTAGCAACCGCCCCTTTGTGTGTTTTATGTACTTTGATTTATACAAAACCACTGTAGAAGAATATACGCAAGAAATCTATGAAATCCTCGAAAAAGTTGCCGATAGAGACATGAGTTTGGATATGATGGCATACGCCATTGATAAAAAACTACCCAATTTATTACCCAGAAAACTTCGTAAAATAGATTTAGGCCCTATTCACAATGTGTTTGCAAAAGACGAATTGCAAGTAACTCATTGTATTTTGGAGGGGATTGTAAACAAAGTGCTTGATCTTTCGGCACACGCTATTTCCTTAACTGTAGAAGATATTGAAACCAAAGGAAGTTTTAAAGAAGGTAGTTTTTTCAGCAAGCAAGAGCTACAAATATGGGAAGCTCAAAAGCCGAAAAAATATCTTTTCAGTCCGCATCGTGTGATACAAGTGGTCTATGATAAAATTCCAGATTTCCTAAATACTTTAACCGAAGAACCCATCGAAATTCCTGCATTAAAATTATAATATGGAACACAATACTACTTTTCCCATCAAAATTACCGAACTCAACACCCTGAGAGATGAGGCTACCTCCTTTCTAAAAGGGGTGCAATGGGACCAAAGTTTAAAGGCGAAAAACCGAGATAAAAACGGAAAAGATGAATCTATTTTGCTCTATTTGTCCAAAGCCACGGGAAATAGCACCAGTGAGGTTATTTCAGTTTCTAAAACCATTTTAGGGTTAAAAAAGAAATTATTACCAGATTCGGTGGCTATTCCGTTACACCTCAACCAAGCGTTGTATGCGCTGCAGGAAGGAATCACGATGGGGTTATGGCTTCGGGATAGTTATTATGATGCTTCAGGCTTAACAAGTTTAAACGAACGGAAATCGGCTTTGGATACTTCCGAAAGAAGAGAATTCGACAGCAAACAACAAACAGCTACAGCGTTTATGTTGTACGGAACGGCCTACCGCATTTTATACGATTTAAAACCGCTTACAGACGATTTAAGCGTGATGAAAAACAAGTTTGCAGGTATTCCCGAGCTTTCATTACAATCCCCTATGCGCGGGGTTTCGTGCCTTTTATTTTATTATGACAAGTATTTAAATCACCCCGAAATGATTACCAGCGACAAGGATATGCTGGACTTTTCGGTCGTGTTTTTTGAAGCTATTATTGCTGAAATTCAATTGCGAATTGGCTCTTTGGAATACACCGAAAGTATTACAGACCGCACATACAAACTTGAAAAAAGTGAATTTGCCGTTTCGGGATGGGAAAACGTGTTTGAAGGCACTGCAAAAAGTGTGGAGTTTAATAAAATTAAATTTGAAGAAATTGTTGGAAACCGAGATGCGAAACACTTTGCCCGCCGTTTAACTGAAAGAATGCTAAGCTACGATTTCACTGCCAAAAAGAATCCGTTTCAGGAATTGGGTGGGTTTATGCCTGTGTTTATGGGCTACGGAATTCCAGGAACGGGAAAAAGTATGTTGATTGCCGCCATTGCCACCCGATTAAAAGAACATTGCGATAATCTCGATATTCCGTTTTTGTTTCACCCTATGCCCGACACCTTAATTTCGACGTTTCAAGGTGGTTCTGCTGAAAAAATGGTGCAATGGATGAAGCCTTTGCAAGACCCTTCAAAAATAATATTTGCACCTATAGATGATGCAGAAAACAATTTACAAGAGAGAACTGCTCAAGGGGTTTCTGCTGGGGTAAAAGAAGTGATTGGGGTGTTTTTACGTTATACCGAAGGGGCTTACGCTGTGAACTACGGAAATAGTTCCATTGGACTTTTTACCAACCTACCTGAGATGCTGGATAAAGCGGTTATCTCTCGTGTGCAAGGACGTTTCAAAATAGATGGCGCACGTACCCTGCCAGATTTTGTAGATCAGGATTATTTGTGGTGGCGAAAAATTGAAAAAACCATGCCCGGTTTTGTGAATATGAAAAACCCTAGCGATTATACATTTTTAAGCGAGCAAGGCTTGGCAAAAAACTTAGGAGAGATTTTAAAAGCTACTGAAAAACCTACCGAGGAACGTGTGTTGGAAATTTATGAGGAAACCGAAGAAAAACACAAACACGACGAACATTTATTTTATGCCGAATTGTACAAAAACATTCAAAAGGCGTTTCCGTTTTTCTCTTCCCGAGATATCCGAAACATACAAAGTGCGGTTTCACTTCGCCTGACGGATTTTGACCTTCCGAAAGAATGGTTTGAAAATGGAGAATTGTATTTCAAAAAAGATTACGATACTAAGTTCGGGATGTTGCAGGAATTAATGAAAGCGAATATGAAAGGTTTAAGCTTTTCAGAGATTAGAAAACAGGAAGTGATTCGGTATTTAGACAATGTGGCTACCATTGCAGACACCGACTTTAAACGAAAAGTAGATCAGCGAGTGCATGAACTGAATGTACAATTGGAAGCCAGAAAACAATTTGAAGAAGACGAAGATTGATAGATAAACTAAAAGCAGCAGGATTATTTGGCGGGGCATTGGTTCCCGTTTCTGGGTCGTTGGCAAAACGCTACAACGACTGCTTGGCATTGTTGGGTATGCAACCCACAAAACTCACTAGTTTTTCTATTGATGCGATGGGATGGAGCCCGGAAATTGCCGAAGAAATGAAAGAACCCTTTTATTTGAATCTAGGGGAGGCCAACAGCAATGCGATTATTGTTTCCCCAATGCAGGAAGGAAAGCCTGTACACAATCCTTTTCATAGTTTCGATAGAAATATCATGGAAGCCATTTTTGCCGCATATCCACAAGAAATTAGAGACATTACCAAAGATGCGGCTATTTGCGTACAACTTGACCAAAACATTGATGCCTATTACGCACCGTTTGATTTGCTTCAGTATAAAAAGATAACACTGAGTTTTACCATAACTCACGACTTACAAAACAAACAAAAGGAACAAAAAGAACTCGTTGCTACGTTCCACGAAGGCAATAAATTTATCGATCTTCAACTTCATGAAAAGTTGTTAGAATCGGCTAAAAACTATGGCGATTTACGTCATAGAAAATTACAGTTGGAGCCCATCGTTTTGGATATTGGGTCCTTTTACACCAAGGCCTTTGGCGGGATTTTCGTGTTAAGAGATTTTATCACCGATATCATTGTCTTTGAAGACCTGGAGATTTTCCAAAAAGCCATCAAAGATACGGTGCACGATGTCACACTTTTCCATGTAAGTCATAATGAATTGACATCTACATTGGTAAATCACCTCATCGCCGATTTCGATATTAAAAAAGCCGCAAAAACAGAACGCTATGCCCGAATTAAAAAGCAATTTTTTATTGAAAATTGCAGCACTCTACAACATCCCATTAAAGAGGTATTGGACAGTCCATTTTTGTTCAAAAAATATATTAATGAACTCGATGAAGAAACGCAAAAGAAGATTTTGAGCGTTGAGATTTACAATCAGCGAAAAATTGTAGAACGGGAGCTTAATATTTCGGAGGTAGTAGCTTTAGAATACACCAAAGCCTTGTTAGAACCCCATTCCTCCTTAGAAGAAGAACAAAAAGAACTCATCTGGCGATTACTTACTGAGATGATTCCGAAAGACCCATTGTATTTATATTGGTACAATAAAGAGGAATTTTACAAAGCTTTTAAAACTTGGCCCGAATCCTACCAAGATTGGGTAATAGATTGTATATTAGAGAATAACAAAAAAGACCAGCCATGATCACTATAGAAGTTATTGTATTTATCGCCTCCATTTTATTTGGAATTATCATCTATGTGAGAGAATCGAAAAACAACCGTTTGTATCGCTTTTTCAACAAATTGATGCACTCTAAAGCGTTACAAATGAAAGACAACAATCCCAAAGGATTTGTTTATCAGCAGCCTTTTTTACTTCGGTTGGTTTGGATGACCTTATTGTTTTTGTTGGTAGCTGTCATTTTGAATTTTATTATTCCTTTTCAAATATTTCAAATTCAATATGTTGCTACTGCCATAGTAGGAACTTTGATTGGAACCTATATTGCTGCGGCATTTTTTGGTGCCTCCAAAGGCTTGCAAAAAGAGAACATAAAAGAAGCCATTGAAAAAGGAAAAGACTTTGTGGAGGAATTAGCTGAAGGAAAGAAAGATACCATTGAAGTAGAGGCCAAAGAAGTGCCCGAAAAATTAGAAGAACAAAACGAACCGAGTCAAAAAAGTGCCCGCGACCGCCTAAAGGATAAGGGGATGATTAAGTAATGAAGGTACTAGGTTAGGGGTCAAAGGTAAAAGTATTTTTACCCAAGAATTAGACCCAGAACCTAAAACCTTAAACCCAGAACCTATGCTAAAAAACTACTGGAACAAAGGAAGAAAACAAAAAAGATTCGTCATTATAGGCGGTATTCTTTTGGTGCTATTGTTATTCTTTTTACGGGATGATTATCAACCTGCCTTGTTATTTCTTCGAAGGTATATTTTTATCATTATTATTGGAGGTTTGTTTTTGTGGTTTACAATTTCAAAATTCCGAAAAGCACCTAGTGCAGGAAGACGCATTCTTATTTTACTAGGGATTATTGCCTTTTTTGGGATAGGCTGGTATTTTGGATGGAAAGTTAAATTATATGACTATATGCAAAGTTATAATGTGTATAAACATCTTAATTTGGTAGAACTCAACGAACTTCCCTTAACGCAAAACGAACGTATCCAGCCCTTTAATAATATTCTTACTATGGCATACGAATCGATTGGAGAAACACAGGAAGTTACCCTTCCGCAATTGGTACGTGTCGATTCCTCCAATCAATGGACGATGGCGGTTCAGCCTTCCAAAGAATATATGTGGCAACGCATAAATGACAACACCGAAGAACTTTTTACGGTAGAAAGTACGACTCCCTTTCCGCGTTTTTCTGGGGAAAATCGTATTCCAGTCACCTTTTCCATAGGAGAATCACTAGCCTTTAGCCGAAACACCTACAATGCCGTGGTACAACGATTTAATTTGTTTCAGTTGTTTACCATGGAGCCTAGTGATGTTTTTTATATGAAAAACGACGATGGAAAATGGGTGCAAGTGGTAAGCTTAATTAAATGGAAAGGATTCTTTTTTCCCTATCCTACGTACGGTGGCGTGATGGTTATAGACCCAGGGGAACATACCACAAAAGATTATTTTGAACGAATTTTAATTGGAAAAGGAACCTATATTTCTCCTGAGGAAACTCAAAACCACCCCTATTTAACTCGACAAAATACGTTAGCCGAAGAAGTTTCTCGATTACAGGCAGAGTCGCTTAAATTTTTAGCCGGATTTACCGATCCTCTACCTTGGAATATGGAAACGGCAGTGAAAATTCCTGATATGCAAGACGATGAAAACTGGCAGCCCTTTGTTACTGATTTCAACTTTGCCGGTATGGATATAGATGCATTTAACGGATTGTATCATTGGTTTGGATTGGAACCAATTGGTGAGGAGCGCACCAGTCTTTCGTTTAGTGTCATGATTCCTGCAGATGGAACCGATAAATTATATTATTACAACCACGCAGCTAAAAAAGAAGGAATGGCAGGGGTTTCGGCAATGCCTTTAAAAGTCATTGAATCCAGAAAGGAATACGATTGGAGTGTTAATAAACCAGTTGAATTTAGACCCTTTATCAAAGAAATTGGAGGTAGAAAACGCTTGTTTGTGTTATGTACAGTGGCAGCTAAAAAAGATGATAGTAAAAAGTTTGATGGTGCCTCCACCCCCGATTTGGCTTTGGTGGATTGCCAATACCGCGATGTTATTTGGATTGACTCGAAGCATCCTTCGCAGTGGGAGACCACTATTTTAAATCAGTTGGGGGAAACCTGGAAAACTTCCGAACGATTGAAAGATGAAGACATCTGGCCCACACGAACCGATATCGACGTTTCCAAAGAAAGAGATAGTTTACAAATAGACACTATTTCTGAAGAAATGATTGAGATTTTGAGGGATTCGATTTAATAAAACTCCCTCCCTTTGAAAGGAGGGTTGGGGAGGGATGTCAGATGGCAAATAGAATAATAAAATACAGATTTGATTTAAAGAAAAGAGCTCAGGAGTTTAGAAAAAATCTAACACCTGCTGAAAAAATTTTGTGGAAACATATTAGAAAAAAATCTTTGGGTGTTGAATTCCATAGACAAGTACCTCTTCTAGACTATATAGTTGATTTTTACTGCCATGAAATTGGGTTGGTGATTGAAGTTGATGGATCCACACATGAGCATTCTTTTATTGAAGATTCAAAAAGACAAAATAGGTTAGAGAATGAAGGACTAAGATTTCTTCGTTTTAAAAATGAATCAATTTTTAATGAATTGGAAAGCGTCATTGAAGAAATTCAAATAAAAATTATAGATCTTTCCAAATAACAATTTTTACATCTCCCCTAATTCCCCTCTTCGAAGAGGGGACTTTTCTACAAAAAGAAATTCCACACCAACCCAAAACGTACCACTGCGTCGCGATACGGATAACTGGGTGCCGAATAATGATTACTCGTATTGCTGAATAATTGATTTACGTGTTCCCATTTAAAAAAGATACGCGTTTGACGGATTTTCGCACTAAAGAAGACATCTAACAATGGGAATCCTCCCAATTCTTCATCATTTTGCACATAAAACTCGGCCAACACCGGATCGTAGGCATTCATATTGTATGCAGTGAAATATTTAAACCCTATTCCTGTTTGAATAAAAGCCGCTTTTTTAAACCATTCGTCTTGAAAATATAAGGATTGTCGCGTTACAATCTGCGGAATATTAAATACTTCTTCTCCCCCTAAAGCTTGCTGAAATAACACAGTATTCATCAATGCGAACTTTCCATATTTAAATTCTCTTTCGGCTTTAATTTTTAAATAATCCACTCTATTGCCAAACTGATGTGGTGTAGGTGTGGTATCGCCTTCCGCAATAGCGAAATACGTATAATCGTCAATCCCGGTGTAGCTTACGGATGCTTTTAGTAGTTTTTTGGAATCAATTTCGAAAAACAATTCCTGAGTTTTCACATTGTTAAAATTGGTCTGCCAATTATAATTTACATAATCACTTTGATATAAAAGAAAATTGAAATTAGGTGCGACGCTGTGGATTTTAATATGTCCCTTCACTGAATTATTCTCATCAAAGTCAAAAGAAGCACCCCCCAACAAATAGTTAGCATCAAAATCTCCCGAAATGTTAATAGCTCCTTTCCCGAAGAGTTCAAATCCTTTATATTCCTTTTGATAGGAAGCCCCTGCGCTAATCAAATTTCCTTGTAATCGGTTGGTAATAGTTCCTTCGTCCAAAACTAAAGCCGAATCGTACCCGTAGTCATAATCGGTGTAGCCAATAAAAGCCGAAAGATTTCCCAATAGGGAATTGCGTAAGGTGGCACTCCCTTTTGCTTCAAATTTATCCAGAACAGTTTTGGTAAATAAATCTTCCGTTTCATAGGCATCACCATAGCCTTCAAAGGGTGATGATTGTCCGTATTTAAAATCTTTGGTCTCGTAGCTCAGAGTATTCCCAAGCGTTAAAATAGAATACCCTGTGCTATCTTTTTTTGAAATCAATTCATATTCTTGAATTCCAAAAAACCGAAGCCCTTCCAGTTTATTATCGGCATCTTCAAAATTCACATCCAATCGACCACGATCTTGAAATTCAGATTCGTTGGTTTCAAATAATAGCTTAGAATTTTCAGTTAGCCCCCCATTTTCTTCATTAAAGATATCTTGAGCAGCAAGATGCGCTCGAATATGATATCGATTATTTTTGGTGTGGTAGTTTGTTGTAAATCTAAAATTACCCGTACTCGTCAATGCATTTTGATATTGCCCTAACGACCTTACTCCTTTATAGGCAATAGAAAAATTAAAACGTTCATTAGTGTTTACGGTAAAAAAACCATCCATTTGTTGCCCTTGCGAAAAGGCCGTTTTAAAGTATAATTCGGTAAGGGGTGTGGGGACACTATAATAATTTATATCCTCGGCAACAGTATAACTAAAATGATGCGATTGGGCGACAAACAAAGGCATCAGGTTTTCATTGTCGAATGAATAAGCTAATGAATTATAGGTTTGCCCTACGTTGGCAAAAGGGAGTAATTCAAAATTATCGCGCCGTAAATAATTGAATTTGTATTCCTTTTGAATGGAAAGTGTCGTATCGAGATAGGTAGTATCTCTTTCAAAGGAGATAATTTTATATAAATCGATGGGAGGTTTTTCAGTCTTCCCCTTTGGCACATCGCCTCCTGAGGGATAGTTTTGAGAAAACACCATTGCATAGCAACAAAAAAAGAAAAGGAGCAAAAGTGTTTTTTTCATTCTGAAGAAACTTAATGGGCAAAGTTAAATTTTTTAAACGGAAAAGTGTATTTTTAATTCTATGCTAACCCTAAAAATTCATCAACACTTACTGGAATGTGGCACCGACGAAGCGGGACGGGGATGTTTGGCGGGTCCTGTGACCGCAGCTGCTGTTATTTTACCAGATGATTTTTCACATCCATGGCTAACCGACTCTAAACAACTTTCAGAAAAAAAGAGACAAGAATTACGCCCCATTATTGAATCCGAAGCTATCTGTTTTAGAGTTTCGCACGTCATGATGGAAGAAATTGATCAACTAAATATATTAAATGCTTCCATTTTAGCAATGCACCGGGCCATTGAGCAACTTACACAACAACCAGAGTTTATTGCGATAGATGGCAACAGATTTAAGCCTTTTCAAAAAATCCCCTACGAATGTGTGGTAAAAGGCGATGGAAAGTATTTGCACATTGCTGCCGCTTCCATACTAGCTAAAACCTACCGTGATGATTTTATGGAAAAGATACACGAGGAGTTTCCGAACTATAATTGGAACAAAAACAAAGGGTATCCTACGGCAGAACATCGTAATGCCATTCGTAAGCATGGTCCCACCCCATTTCATCGCAAAAGTTTTAAGTTACTTCCCGAGCAATTAAAGCTGGATTTTTAAGCTGTTAAAAAACCGTCAATAAACTATTGTTAACGTAGTCATTTTTTGAATTAAACCTTGTTATTTTTGTGTATGCAAAAATTATCGAATCTCGCTTTTATATTAGCCTTTGTATTCTTTTTTTGGGGATGTGATACTTCCTCCAAAAAAAACAAGGAGCTTTCTAGCTTTATTCCAGAGAGCTCGCAAACAGTTTTGAAGATTAAAAACTGGGGAATAACCGCTCAGGATTTCAAAAAAAATAACCTTCTCAATCAATTAAAGGGAGAGCCTTTTTCGGAATTTTTTAATACTAAAAAGTCAGTTTTTGATTTGGTGCAACCCACGGGGAATGTCATTTTATGTAAGGAAGCCGTGAATGATTCCACAAATCATTTCACATTAATTACCAAAATATCGTCGAATCTGTTTAAACTAGATTCTATTGAAGGTGTTTCGCAAACAGACATTCCTTTTAATGGAAAAAACATAAAGAAAACGGTCTTTAATGCTTCCGAAGCCTTTAGTATACAAATAGACAGTGTTTTCATGATGTCCACTTCCGAGGCTATTTTGAAAAAAAGTGTAGATGGAAAAGTGAAAAAAAATGACCTGTTTTCAAAGGCATTTAAATTAAAAAATGACCAGCAACTTGCATATATCCATGAGCTTAATGCCCTCAAGGAAAATGATTCAATTTCCTATCCTTTTGCATCCTTAGCTTCATTCGATTTACAAGTTTTACCCGATGGCGTAGTAGGTAATGGTGTTGTATTGGTAAACGACTCCTTGCCTCAACTACTTTCGGTTTTTAAAGGGCAAATCCCTCAAAAAAATGATGCAGCATCTATAATTCCTATTTCGGCCAAAGAAGCACGCTCTTTTACTTTTAACGATGTGAAATTGCTTGAGAAAAACATTCAATTATTTAAAGGTGATTCTGTACACATTGACCCACTTTTTGAATCTATCAATGAAATTGTTGACCTTAAGATATCCAATAAAAATGTGATGGCATTAAAGAGTTTAGACACAGAAATTACCTGGGATGAGTTGGCAAAATACATATCAGAGAAAGAAACTTTTAGGGAAATTCAGCTCTTCGCCTTTACAGAGGAGCAACCCCTATTTAAAGTATTTACACCTTTAATGGGGGACACTACTTTTTCAATTGTTTTTGAGTGGGAAGATTTTATCATTTTTACGGAAACAGAAGAAACTGCTCAACAGTTAATTTCAGATTTTCAGAATAATGCTGTACTTGCAAATGCTCCTTATTTTGAAAGTGCTTATGCGCAATTAGCACAGGCTTCTTCATTAACCAACTATACACTACAAGGAAATACTGGGGCTCTTTTTTCAAATATTTTAGATACCAAAACATCTAAGCTGAATAATTTTCCATTGGCGATTATTCAACTTATTTATGACAGAGATTTTGCACATCTCAATCTTATTTGCAAAGAAATTAATGGTCAAAAACAAGATAGCGGACTTGTTAACCAATTAATTAGCATATCGCTTGATAGGGATATTGTAGGGAAGCCCCAATTTTTTACCAATCATAATACGTTAGGTAAAGACATTGTGGTACAGGATATTTCCAACGTGCTATATTTTATCTCCTCCAACGGAAAAACTCTTTGGAAAAAACAGTTGGACGGTGCAATATTGGGCAGCATTAACGAAGTTGATATTCTGCGAAATGGCAAAAAACAGCTTGCTTTTTCTACTAAAAAAACATGGTATGTTTTGGATAGAAACGGTAAAGACGTTGCTCCATTTCCTAAAAAATTTAAGGATCCTATTACGCAACCTGTATCCATTTTTGATTATGATAATAACCGCAAATACCGATTTGTAATTTGTCAAGACAAGGATGTTTTTATGTATGATGGCCAAGGTAAAGATGTAAGTGGGTTTACATTTAGCAAAGCTTCATCCCACATAGTATTACCACCACAACATATTAGAATAGGAAATAAAGATTACATCCTAATTGCCGAAGAAAATGGAAAACTCAATATTTTAAGTCGTGTTGGAAAAGAACGCATAAAACTGAATAAAACGTTCGATTTTTCTGAAATTCCAATAGAAAAAGAAGGAAGTAACTTTGTAGTTATTACAAAAAACAAGAGTAAAGAAACCATTTCTCAAGACGGAAAAATTAGTTCGCAAACCTTACAAGTTTCTAAGAATTATCAATTTGCAATTGAAGGAACGACAAAAGTAACTCTAGATGATCATTTACTTAGAATTAATGGGCAGTTAGTGGAGTTACCTCTAGGTGTATACTCAAAACCACAAATATTCAGTTTTAACAAAGAAACTTTTATTGCACTTACCGAACTGAAAGAACATAAAGTCTATTTATTTAATAAATCTGGTCAACCATTTCATAATTTCCCGGTTTATGGTACTTCTGAAATTGACATGGCGGACGCCAATAAAAACAAAAAAATAAATCTGATTGTAAAAGGACAACCTAAGGAAGTCCTTCTATATCAACTTAATTAAAAAATTAAGCCCTCTCTATATTTTACATTAAAGAAAATACTACTTTTATAATCCTCATTATTAGTAAATTGAGGATTACAATATGAAAACAAATTATCTAAGGATTATTGCGTTTATTGCACTTTCCTTACTTTTCATTTCGTGTAAAAATGAATCCAAAAAAGATTCCTATCCTTCCGAAAATAAAAATATTCCCGAACTTGAAGGAAATAAAGCAACAGATGCCGAAGCTTTAAAAAAAACCTACGAAGATTTATTAAAAACAGGTGCTATTGATGCAGACCAGTTTAAAGAATATATGGAGAAAATTCAAGAAATGAAAAATGGGAATAGCACTAATGAATCTGATTCAGATTTTAGGAAAAATCAACTTGACAAATACACCAAAAAAATTAGAGAGAAAAACTCGATTAAAACAGAAGCGCAACTTGAAGCTGAAGCAAAAACGGCCAACCTTAGAAAATTATTAGGTACTACAGACAATTCATTTATTGAAGAAAACATTACCAGATATTCTCTTTGGGGTAATCGCGACAAAAGAGAATCATTGAAACAACTGGAAACGGCTTCCAAAGAAGAAGCCAACAACATAATAGCTTCCTATTTCGAAATTTCTCAAAAAGAATTGGATTTACTTAGACCACTCCCGTCTAAACAAAAAATAAGAACCGAAATAGAAGCGAGAACCATTGCAAAACAACCATTGCCGCAATCCATAGAAGCCTATTTAAATAGCGGGCAAGCCTCTTCAAAATTTAAGGCGATGATGAACAGCAGAAAAAACGATATGATTATTTTTTCAGGAGATGTGATAAAGGCTTCCGAAAAAGCGCGTAAAGAATTTTACAAAAACAACCCAGGTTGGTATGGGGAAGCTGCTACCACGGGAAACACCTATAGAGATTCTCGAAATAAGTTTATTTATTTACCACTAGGAGAATTATCCTTTGCAGATAACATTTTAAGCCATAATTTAGGTGACCCTGCAGGTTCAAATACCCAAGGTGCCTTGGGAATACCCGATATGGATGATATTGATTTTCCCGATGGCGACCCACGAATTTGTAATATTGGTATTAAAGGCCAACTCACATTAGAGTTTACAAATAATGCTATTGTGGATGTAAATGGTCCCGATCTTTATGTTTTTGAGATGGGTGCAATTGAACCCACTAATTTAGAAATTTCGAAAGATGGTAAGAGTTGGATAAACGTAGGGCAAATAAAAGGAGGAACTGCAATGGTCGATATTAAAGACTTTGTGAAACCCAACGAAACATTTACGTATGTTCGGCTTACCGATTTGGACACACCAAGTCAATTGCCAGGTGCCGATGTAGATGCTGTAGCGGCCATAGGAGGGGCATTGCGCTTAAATCTGGATAGTGCGGTGCTTTTTGATACTGGAAAATTTCAGTTAAAAGAAAGTGCTTCATCTGAACTGAATAAACTTGTAACAGCCATTAAAGAATATTCTAAAGGGCATATTATTGTAGAAGGACATACAGATAATGTCGGAAATCCTGCCAGCAATAAAACGCTTTCAGAAAATAGAGCAAAAGAAGTTTCCGCTTTTCTAAAAAGCAAACTCTCTTCAACAAACTATACTTTTGAAGTAAAAGGATTTGGAGAAAATCAGCCCATCGCACCCAATGACACCCCAGAGAATAAACAAAGGAACCGTCGTGTAGAAATACTTGTGGTTCCCATTAAATAACACTTGTAAAAATTTAAATCATGAAAAAAATTGTATTTATTTTATTAATATCTCTTCAATTTATAGGTAATACTAGTGCTCAAAACTGTAGCAAATTTTATCCCTTTGAAGAAGGCGCTACCATTCAAATAACAAGCTATGACCGAAAAGGTAAAGTAGCTGCTACAGTTGACAATAAAGTACTTGGTGTTTCTGAATCACAAGGCACTGAAACAGCCACTATAGAAGCTGTTGTTAAGGATGATAAAGGAAAACTTATTGCAACGAGTAATTATAACATTAGCTGCACAGTCAACATTGTTTCAATTGATTTTAAATCACTTATGAGTCCTCAGATATTTGAACAATTTGGAGAAATGGATTATGAAGTTACGGGAACAGATCTTCAAATACCAAATGATATAAGGGTTGGTCAAGAATTACCTGATGCAAATATGGATATGGCTATAAATATGGGTGGTATAAATATGAATATGAATGTAACCATGAAAGATAGAAAAGTAATTGGTCAAGAAGAGGTTACTACCCCTGCAGGGACGTTTAATTGCTTTGTTATTAGTTATAATTTAGACATGAAAATGGGTATGAATCAAAAAGGATCTGCCAAGCAATGGATAGCTGAAGGTGTAGGAATGGTAAAACAAGAGGATTATAATAAAAGTGGTAAGGTGACTAGTAGTAGTTTATTAACTGCTTTTAGCAAATAATAGTAAACCAAGGGAAGTCCTTATGACTTGGCAAGGGTTTCCCTTTTTACTTTCGCTTCAAATAATGCTGAAAAATGCTTGAGTAGTTTTTCTTTTACTTCTTCCATAGAAACTTCCGTTTTTCCTAATTCCACATTTAAAGAAGTCACTGCTTTTCCTTTTATTCCGCAGGGAATCATATGGTCGAAATATCCTAAATTGGCATTCACGTTTAGTGCAAATCCGTGCATGGTAACCCAACGGCTAGCACGCACTCCCATAGCACAAATCTTACGCGCAAAGGGTGTTCCTACATCCAACCAAACACCTGTTTCGCCTTTACTTCTTTCGGCTTTTAAACCATATTCAGCTAAAGTAAGGATTACCATTTCTTCCAAAAATCGAAGGTATTTATGAATGTCTGTAAAGAAGTTTTCTAAATCTAGAATAGGATAGCCCACTATTTGTCCAGGTCCGTGATAGGTAATATCTCCGCCACGATTTATTTTATAAAAAGTAGCATCAATTTCGGCTAACTTATTTTCATCAATTAAAAGGTTATCAAAATCACCACTTTTACCTAGCGTAAAGACATGTGGATGTTCTACAAAGAGAAAGTAGTTAGGTGTTTTGAGAGACAGTTCTTCTCTCCTATTTCGGATTTTAATATCAATTATTTCCTTGAATAACCGCTCTTGATAATCCCAAGTTTCTTTGTAGTCTTTTAATCCTAAATCTTGTATGTCTATGGATTTATTCAAATGTTATTTTTCAAGTTCAACCTCAATATCCAAAATATCTGGATTCTTTATATACTCGACAAAACTACGCTGCAATTCTAGTGTTTTTCCATCTAGGGAAAAAGTGGCATCCTCTACAGATGACTTTTTAATTTTTCTAGGAAAGGTATATTTTACTTTATAGGTAATGCCAGTCATAAAAGCCTCGGCATTTTTTAAACTATCTACCTGAGTTTTGTGAGCTGCTTTATCTTTAATAAAAGCATCTCGTTTAAATTTTCCTTTGGCATAAGAATAAGAAACCCCTATTACATCTGGTTCATCTTTCTTTTCTTCTTCAGTACTTGAACTTGCTCCTGGAATTACGTTTTGAGATTGCTCAAATCCTTTCATTAAATCGTTGGCTTCAGAAATATTTTTAAAGTCGGTGAAAATATCAATGACCATCTTATTAGTTTCAGGATCGGTAACCATTCGCATTTTATAGTTCTCCATAGCCTTCAGCCTTTTTTGCTCTGCCATAGGAAGTTGTGCAATACTGTCCTTTTTTTGTTCCAGAAGGTCTTTAAAAGAAACCACCGTGTCTTGTTTAACAAAGGTGGAATCCTGTGCCATTTCACCACTAAAAGCCATCATTTCACTTAGGTCCATACTTATGGCCATGGTGCCTGTACCGTCTTCGTTTAAAACTAAAGTTTCGGTAAATTGGCAACTTACTAATGCCATTGTAATTACAACTAACGCAATTAATTTTTTGAATATGTTCATCTGTTTGGGTTATTTAAAATAATTAGCGCAGCAATGACCCCAGGAATCCAGCCACAAATGGTTAAAATTAAAACAATTAATATGGATCCACAACCTTTATCAATTACTGCTAATGGGGGAAACAAAATAGAAAGTAATACTCTCCATATACTCATAACACAAAATTAAGATTAATATTCAAGCAATAAGTCGTTTGAGAAGGATTTTGTTACAAGGTGCCATTTGGCTATCTTCGTTTTTGATGAAAGCAACTTTAATCGTTTTATTCATTTTTATTTCTACTGCCTCATATGGGCAGTATCATTTTTCTGGCAAGATAAATACCGAACTAAAAGAAGGAAAGGTATATCTTTCAACGATTGACGATTACCGAAAAATTTCTGGCGTTTATGGGGAACAAATTTTAAAAATGACCAACCCAGATAGTTTAGGGTTTTTCAGTTTTAGTGATAACAATTTGCCATCCCAAAATAGAATGTATCGTATTCATGTGGATACCTGTACCGATGAAGAACAAACGGTAAATCATTTTACGGGCCACTGTGCCAACAGCAAAGAAATTCTGTTTATTGCAAACAACACCGACACGCTTTCATTCCCTTATAGCTTTGATAATGAAATGTTTTGCCGAATTGTTTCCAACAATGATAAGTCGCAAATGTTTCTAAAAATAGATTCATTAAAACATGAAATGCGGTTTGCATTTGGCACGTATAGAAGTGAAGCCAATAGGTCGTTAAACACCAAAAAGTGGTTTAAAACCCTTCAGAATTACGGGGAGAAACTGAATGAACCTCTGGCAGAATTATACATCTATTCTTTTTTAAGTGACCGCACAAATGACCTTCATGAATATTATTTGGAAGATGTAAAAACCAACACCTATTATGAAAATCTACTAACTCGCTTAAAAGAACAATATCCCGAAGCACCCTATACCAAACAATACGAAGCCGAGTTGAAAGCAGATGAGTTTGTGGTAAATGGAGATAAAAGTATCCCTTGGTGGATATATTTCCTTGGGGTCTTTGCGGCATTATCCATTTTGGGAAATTTCTATTTTATAGGAAAATGGCGCCGACTTAATAAAGCATCCAAAAGCATCGAAGCGCTTTCCAAACAAGAACAACGCGTCATGGAATTAATTCTAGAAGACAAAACCAATAAAGAAATTGCCGATGCCCTTTTTGTTAGTGTAAGTACCGTTAAAACACATATAAATAATCTTTACAAAAAAATGAATGTAGCATCTCGCGAGGAGCTTAAAAAACTACATAATAAGTAAAGTAATCTTCGGTATAAACGGAATAATAGTTAATTTTGCCGCTTAAATCGTTTATCAATGCAACTTTCTGAACTAGAACTCATCCGAAGAGAAAAACTCAATCAATTACGCGAGTTAGGCATAAATCCGTATCCTGCCGCTTTGTATCCTGTAAATCACACTTCAAAACAGATTAAACAAAATTTTGAAGAAGGAAAAAAGGTAACTATCGCAGGAAGGCTTATGTCGCGTCGTATTCAAGGGAAAGCTTCTTTTGCAGAATTGCAGGATGCGCAAGGTCGTATTCAAGTGTATTTTAATCGTGATGAAATTTGCCAAGGAGAAGACAAAACACTTTATAACGATGTCTATAAAAAGTTACTTGATATTGGTGATTTTGTAGGAGTTGAAGGCGAATTATTCACTACGCAAGTGGGTGAAAAAACCGTTATGGTAAAAAATTTCACGCTACTTTCAAAAGCGTTAAAGCCACTACCCCAACCCCGTGTGGATGCCGATGGAAATGTACACGATGCGTTTACAGATCCTGAACAACGCTATCGTCAACGGTATGCAGATTTGGTGGTAAATCCGCATGTAAAAGAAGTGTTCGTAAAACGCACACGCTTGTTTAACGCCATGCGAAATTTCTTTAATGAACGTGGATATTTTGAAGTAGAAACACCTATCCTTCAGCCAATTCCTGGTGGTGCGGCAGCGCGTCCTTTTGTAACACACCACAACAGTTTGGACATCCCTTTGTATATGCGAATTGCCAATGAATTATACCTGAAAAGGTTGATTGTGGGCGGATTTGATGGCGTATACGAATTTTCTAAAAACTTCCGAAACGAGGGAATGGATCGCACCCATAATCCAGAGTTTACAGCCATGGAAATCTATGTTTCGTACAAAGATTACAATTGGATGATGGATTTTTGTGAAGAACTGTTAGAATATTGTGCTATCCAGGTTAATGGCACTACCGAAGCTACTTTTGGTGAACACAAGATAGATTTTAAAGCGCCCTATCCAAGAATTACGATGGCAGATGCCATTAAAAATTATACAGGTTTTGATATTACGGGTAAAACCGAAGCTGAAATTAGAAAAGCAGCAAAAGACTTAGGCGTTCCTGTTGATGATACTATGGGGAAAGGAAAGCTCATTGATGAAATTTTTGGTGAAAAGTGTGAAGGTAATTTTATTCAACCCACGTTTATTACCGATTACCCCAAGGAGATGAGCCCATTGTGTAAAGAGCATCGCGATAACCCTGAATTGACCGAACGTTTTGAACTCATGGTCTGCGGAAAAGAAATTGCCAATGCCTATAGCGAGTTAAACGATCCCATTGACCAGCGAGAACGATTTGAAGCCCAATTGAAACTTGCCGAAAAAGGAGATGACGAAGCGACTCAGTTTATCGATTTCGACTTTTTACGGGCTTTGGAATATGGAATGCCTCCTACTTCTGGAATGGGGATTGGGATGGACCGATTGATTATGTTTTTAACGAACAATGCTTCCATACAAGAGGTGTTATTCTTCCCCCAAATGCGCCCCGAGAAAAAAGTAGTTCAAGTGGAATTGAACGACGAAGAAAAAGCAGTGTTAGCAATGCTTAATAAAGCTGAGAAATTACCTCTAGAAGAATTGAAAGCCCAAAGTGGATTAAGCAACAAAAAGTGGGACAAAACCATCAAACATCTTACAGCAAACAAACTTGCCAAAGTGGAGAAAACGGAGGACGGATTATTTGTAGAAACTATTTAAAACAAAACACCACCCAGAAATCCTCCTATTTGGCATAAGGGGGTCGATACTACTACCGACATTCTGGGTGGTGCTTAAACCAACCTAAACTATTTGCACCTTAAAAATACAAGGGAAGGTGCCACCCACAAAACTTTGTGTGGCTTCTTTTATAAATCCCGAGGGTTTACTCTCCTATTTTACTTAAAAAGTCAATATCATTTTCAACAGTTAACAACAACAAACTAGTGGCGGTGCAAAACACTGGGCTTGTGATACAGTGATGTCCGTTCCAACTTCCGTCTTGATTTTGGATTTTTAAAATGCGACCGCTCATATCGGTATACCATTTTTTCCAATCTTTATCTCTATTCACCACCAAAGATTCTCCTGTCTGTAAAAAGCTTAAAAATTCTTCTCCGCCATTATTTCCAAAACCATTTAATACATCTTCACGTTGTGCTGCATCTTTTCCAGATTGATACACATTATAAGACGTATTATATTCCATGGCTTCATTTTCGGCATAGCCTATTTTACGAAGATTATCCACCGTTACTGGGGCATTTTTAGGTAGCTTTCCTTCCTTTTTTGCTTTGTTCATCGCTTCTTCCACTTCTCTCGCTTCTTTAGCGCTTGCCCGTACACTATTGCTAATGGAATACAACATAATCCCGGCACCATCTTCAGTTTTAATGTTTCCACTATCTGCATCATAATTTCCCTTTTGGTAATTCTTAGAACGCTCCAACACTTTCTTATCCACTTTAGCTCCTACAGCATCTGCAGATTCCAACGCACTCATTGCCAACCCGCTTTGCAGAACACCTGCCCAACCAGCTCCTGTTTGTTTTCCTGAGGCATCGGTACTAGCTTCAATTTTTGCTACACAAATGTCTAAGCATCGAGCCACTCTTTTTTCGTCTATCCCTTTTAAGTCTCTGTCCAAAAGATTAGATAATAGCTGAGCCGTTAAAACGGCGTCGATATTCTGTCCTAATTTTGTTTGAATTTGAGTACCACGGACATCAGTGATAAATTCTGCATTTTTAGAAGTATTCTCAACCGTTTCTAATAAATAGTCAATAGCATCTTTGAGATTTTTAGAATATTTGTCGCCTTGCAACGTCACTCCACTCCTTAAAAAAGCCTGAGCCACCATAGCTGTCGTTGCTGGATCTGCCTTTACCGCATGCGGATCCATCACATTTTGTGCAGCATGCGTACCTGCACCATATCCACCCGAAGGTAATTGGGCATCACTTAACCAAGCTAATCCGTCACGAACGCTTAAGGTCAAGTTTTCATCGGTCATATAAACATTAAAGTCTTGGGAAGATTGTTCTCCCATGACAGTCATAAAGACACAACCATCGATAGGCTCTAAGATTCTTTTTGTTTCGGAATATTTCGAATTAGAATCATGTACCGAAAGCCAAAATCCCAGAGCAAATATGGGAAGGGCTAAAAAAATTAATTTAGTTTTCATCTGTATATAATATTTAATAAAGTTGAAGATGGAATGCCCTTAAAAAACATCTTCAATGGGTTCATAAAATCAAGTGCTGGGCATTTCATTTTTACGTGTTTTAAAATTCTTTCCGAAAGTAGGTTTCAGAATTAAAGATTAAAACAGGTTTTGAGGGAACACTATATATGAGTGAGTGAAGTTGCCTTCCGAAAAATTTCTTTAACATTACTTTAATGAGGAATCCCTTAAACCATTTACTATATCTAAAGTCCTAAGGACATAAATATTAAAATTTAAAAAAATGAAAAACGTATTGTTAATAGCACTGATACTAGTCGGGTTTGCTGGTCAAGCACAAGAAAGAGGCAATGGACCCCGAAAAGAAAAAAATGAAATGCGTGAAAAAATGAAGGACCTAACTCCACAACAACGCGCAGAGTTAAGAAGTAAAAAAATGGCTTTGCATCTTGATTTAAACGAATCACAACAAAAGCAAGTAGAAACACTTTTAGTAAAACAAGAAGAAAAGAAAGATGCTATGCGTGCGCAACGTGAAGAAAAAAAGGAACTTTCAAAAGATGAAGCATTTGCGTTAAAATCGAAAATGTTGGACGAACAGATGGAGTTTAAAAAGCAAATGAAATCGATTCTAACCAAAGAACAATTCGAAAAATTTGAAAAAAGTAGAATGCACAGAGGTAAAATGAAAAAGCATTCTGAAAAAAGAAAAAAGGATAAATAGTTTTTTGGCGTAGTTTTTGGATAGTTAATTTGAAATTAGTTACATTAGTGACTTTAAAACTAGAAAAAACCATGAAGAATTTATTTAAAATTGTTACTTTTTCATTTGTGATGCTACTAGGGATGGGCTCTATGACCGCTCAAACTTTAAAGCAGGATCAAAATACTCCTGAGGTAATTGCAAAACAAAAAACAGAAAAATTAAGCGAAGCACTTGGCTTAAATGGCGATCAACAAAGAGCAGTGTATCGCGCTTTGGTGGTAAAAGAAAACAATTACGCAAAAGATGTTAATGGAAAAGATGCTATGAATGCTGCTGTGGTAGCTAACAAGAAAAAACACGATGAAGTTTTTGAAACTTCGATGAAAAAAGCTCTTACAGACGACCAGTATAAAAAGTGGCAGTCTTTACGAAATTAATACCCTATTACTTAAGTAAAAAAGCTCCCTTTTGGGAGCTTTTTTTATTTATAGCTTTTTTGAAACTTTTCTACAGGCTTCAACAGTTTTGTCTAAATCGGCATAGGTTAAAGCATCACAAAGGAACCAAGTTTCGTATGCACTAGGAGCAATATAAATGCCCTCGTTTAACATTCCGTGGAAAAACTTTTTAAATGCATCTCCTTGAGCCGCTAATGTAGCCGTTTCAAAATCGACTACAGGAGTTTCAGAAAAATGAACCGAAATCATAGAACCTATTCTATTAATTGTATGCGCCACACTATTTTCAGATAAAGCTTCGGTAAGTCCCTTATGTAAATATTCTGTTTTGGCATTAATGGAATTAAATATTTCGGTATTTGAGTTTAATTCTGTCAACATGGCCAATCCAGCGGCCATTGCTAACGGGTTTCCACTTAATGTTCCTGCTTGATACACAGGTCCTTCAGGGGCAAGATATTTCATTATTTCATTTCGAGCGGCAAATGCCCCAACGGGTAGACCACCTCCTATTACTTTTCCGAAGGTAACAATATCAGCTTTTACATTTAATAACTCTTGAGCGCCTCCTTTTGCTAAACGAAAGCCCGTCATCACTTCATCAAAAATGAGTACAATTTGATTTTCATCACAAAGTTTTCGCAAGCCCTCTAAAAACCCTTCAGTTGGAGGGATACAACCCATATTACCAGCAACAGGTTCCAAAATTATTGCGGCTATTTCATCTTTATATTCAGAAATTAAATCGGCTACATTTTGTAAGTCATTGTAGCGAGCTAGTAATGTATCTTTAGCTGTTCCTTGGGTTACACCTGGACTGTTTGGTGTTCCAAAAGTAACTGCACCACTCCCTGCTTGAATAAGAAACGAATCACTATGCCCGTGATAGCAACCAGCAAATTTTATAAATTTATCCTTCCCAGTAAATCCGCGAGCCAACCTTATGGCACTCATACAAGCCTCGGTACCACTATTGACAAAACGAATTTTATCGATATTAGGCACCATAGCCACGGTTAAGGATGCAATTTCGGTTTCTATTTCTGTGGGCATCCCGAAGGAGGTCCCTTTTTGGGCTTTTTCGACAACGGCATTAACAACCTTAGGGTATGCATGTCCCAAAATCATTGGGCCCCAAGAATTGATATAGTCAATTATCTTATTCCCATCTGCATCGTACAGATAGGCTCCTTTCGCTTTTTCAACAAATATGGGAGTCCCACCAACGGCTTTAAAGGCCCTAACAGGACTATTAACTCCACCAGGAATTACTTTTTGTGCTTCAGTAAATAAAGCACTACTTCTTTTATAAATCATAGGGATTTTTTATCGATCCTTAACAGAGTGCAAATATAATACTTGCCCAACAGAAATATCATTAGATACTAAACCATTATACTCTTTTAAGGTTTCTACAGTCATACTAAAACGTCGAGCGATACTATATAATGTATCTCCTTTTTCGACGGTATAGGTGTTTATTTTTGAATCCTCGTTATTAATGATATTGGCCTTTCCACCTAAGACTTGTTCATCGTAGCGATACAATTGATTTTTTTCAATTATTGCTATAAGTTTATCTGGGTATTTTGGATCTGTAGCATACCCTGCTTTTTTGAGGCCCCTAGCCCAACCTTTGTAGTCGTCTTTTCTTAATTTGAATAAGTCCTGGTACCGACTTCTTTGCGTTAAAAATAACGAATGATCTCTAAATGAGTATTTGGCATCTTTATATTTTCGGAAGCATTCGCCTTTTTCATCATCATCGTGATATACCTTATCCCCTGTCCAAGCCGTATGGCATTTTATCCCGAAGTGATTATTAGCTTTTTGGGTAAGCTCTCCACGGCCAGCACCACTTTCCAAAATCCCTTGTGCTAGGGTTATACTGGCTGGAATTCCGTACTGGAGCATTTCCTCTTTAGCAATATCACCATAGGTATCGATATACGCATTTAATATTTCTGCATAAGAAGCATTTCTGGGAAGTTCATCAATTTTAGTTTCATCGGTCTTATTCGGCAGTTCAGTTTCAATGGGATCCTTTTTATCTACGATAACCACTTTTTCAGTTTTTACTCTTTTCTTTTTAGGGACCACTTGTTTCTTTGACTTACAACCAAATAGTAACAATCCAATAAAAAGGAGGGTAAATATTCTTCCTACCATATTATAATTCGATTTGAGGTAATTTTTTCATTTTCAATTTTTGGTTCATCCCAGCGATGCCTTGAAGCCCACCCGTATGAACGGCTAAAATACGACTATTTTCTTTCAACTTTTTCTGTTTAATAAGGTCAAAAATGCCAAACATCATCTTTCCTGTATAGACAGGATCTAATTGAACTTCAGTTTTAGATTTGAAATCATTTATAAAACGTACCAAATTGGCATCTATTTTACCGTACCCTCCAAAACAGTATTCGTCCAAGAGTTCAAAATTAGTCTTGGAGGTATATTTTCTAATTTCATCCTTCTGAAAAGTTCCTTTTAATGCTGAAAATCCGAGTATTTTTTGATGCGGTTGAGATGCTTTAATAATTCCAGCTATAGTACCCCCGGTTCCTACAGGCGTGCAGATATAATCAAAATTTAAGGTATGGTCTGAAAGTATCTCCTCGCATCCCTTTACAGCAAATTCATTAGTACCTCCTTCGGGAACAATATAATAATCCTTAAATTCTAAAGATAAATTTTCTAAAAAATAGGATTCAGTCCTATCTCTATAAGCTTCTCTTGTTACAAAATGCAATTCCATTCCACAATTTTTTGCAAACAATAGTGTGGGGTTATTATCGATTTTTGATTCCAATTCCTCACCTCTAATTATTCCAACAGTAGGAATTTTTAACTCTTTCCCCGCAGCAGCAAGGGCGGAAATGTGATTTGAATAAGCACCTCCAAAACTTAGTATTCCCTTTTTATTTTGTTGTAACGCTTCGCGAAAGTTATATTTCAATTTTCTGAATTTATTACCAGACACTATGGGATGAATCTCATCCTCTCGTAAAACAAAAAGTTCAATTTTATCCAAAAGAGAAGAAAATCCGTCTATTTTTTGAATCGAAACCTCTACTTTTTTAGAATTAAACATGATGATTTTCAGAATTTTATAATTTAATATAATTCTTTTAAGTTGATGTAAAATTGAGAGTTATTATGTTAAAACTCAAAAATATCTTCAAAAATATATATCAAAACCCAACTGAAAATAAACAATCCTCAATTTAAGAGGTGAAAACTGTTACATTTTCGTTAACAAGAAAAATTGACAAATGTTAAAATATTACGTATTTCATCGATTTATTTAGTATTTTGTCGATTATTTGTCATATTATTGTAGGAACTCCCTTACTAAATTAGACGATATGGCAACAACTTTACTTAACTTAAAACACAAACTATTTTTAATATGTTTATGTATTCCATTGAGCATGATGTCTCAAGTCGGAATTAACACAACCACGCCCCAAGCTGGCTCTATGCTAGATATTACAAGTGGTACTAAAGGGATTCTTATCCCTAGAGTAAATATTTCTGACCTTAGCACAATTGCACCTATTACAGGCGGTGCTCCTGAAAGCCTTTTAGTGTATAATACCAACACTACAACAGGTAAAGGCTTTCATTATTGGGATGGAACGGTTTGGATTCCAATTTTAAGTGATGATTGGAAAAGTTCAGGAAATCCAGGAACCAATCCTACTACCAATTTTATTGGTACAACCGATAATGTATCTATGAGATTTCGAACAAACAATACGGAAAGACTTGAAATCACAAATAACGGTTTAATAAGAGCTTTTACTCCAGGAACTGCTGCTCAGCCCTTGTTATCATGGGATTCTGATAGTGACACAGGTATTTTTAGAAGCGCAAGCGATGTACTAAACTTCACCGCCGGGGGACAGGATTTTTTAGCCTTATCTGGTGGAGGAATAAATGAATTCATCATCAACAATGACGAAGGGGTTTTAAATACCCGTATAGCAACTTTTGGAGATACAAATACATTTTATGTTAATGGGCTTTTAAATAATGTTGGGTTAGGAACAAATACACCAGATATTAGTGCCCAATTGGAATTGGCAGATACAGATAAGGGTATCCTTATTAATAGGGTAGCTTTAACTTCAACGGCACTTCCTGCTCCCTTAGTATTACCAGCAACAGGTTTATTAGTTTATAATACCGTGAATGCAAGCAGTGGCAGCACCGAAGTTTTACCTGGTTTCTACTATTGGGACGGGATAAGATGGGTGGCCATGGGAGGTACTGGAGGAAAAGATTGGTCGCTTGAAGGAAATGCGGGAACTTCGATTGCAAATAACTTTATTGGTACAACGGACAATACTTCATTTGCTATTAGAACTAATAATACCGAAAGACTACGTATATTAAATGATGGATGGGTTAGCGTAAACAACCCTTCTCCTTTTGCAGGGGATCGATTTTCTGTAACAGGAAGTGGAAATGACTATGTAATAAACGCTTATGCTTCTGGATCTGGACCTGGAATGTATACCCAAAACACTGGAACAGGCCTAGGTGTATTTGCTTATGCTGCCAATACCCATGGTGTTTATGCTACTACACCCTATACTGGTGGAGCGTTTTTAACAGGAGGGGTTATAGGTTGGGGTACTGGTAATGATAATGCCAACGGAGTTTTAGCGGTAACTGATAAACAAGCTTCATCTGCATCGAATATGGGTATTCGAGCCGTTTCGGGAAGCACAACATCCATATCAACTACAGATATTTTAAATGTTGGCGTAAATACAAATGCTACAGACCTTGCTCTATACGCAATCTCCGAAGGACCTATAACAAGTAATGGAATCATGGAAGCGGCAAGATTTCAAAGCAATTACACGGGAAGTGCCATAGATTCTGACACTAGAGACCCAAGAGCGCAACTAGCAGGATATACTAATGCCAGTCAAGTAGGAGGAAACAATATGTATTATGGCGGTTACTTTTATAGTGGAGGTACGAGCGGAACATCCTCCTACGCATATGCTGGTGCAAGATATGGGAATACCAACTATAAAATTATTGGAAATGGTAATGTTTCGACCATAGTTGACGGAGTAGATGGAAACAAAAAAATTATGTTTGCTCCAGAAGCACCAGAAGTCCTTTTTGAAGATTATGGTATTGGACAGCTATCAAATGGAGCTGCGTATATTGATATAGACGCAAACTTCACGAATAATATAATTGTAGATGCAGACCACCCACTTAAGGTGTTTATTCAATTAGAAGGAGATTGTAATGGTGTCTATGTTACCCAAAAAAGTGCAGAAGGATTTATGGTGAAGGAATTGCAGAATGGAAACTCAAATGTTTCATTTTCTTGGCATATAGTTGCCAATAGAAAAGATGATATTGGAAGTAGTTCTTCTGAAAATTCGGAATATGCAAATCTGCGGTTCCCTGACGCACCAAATTCCATCTTTGGAACAGAAAATAAATCCATAACCATTCAAGAAAAAAAACTAAAAGAAAATTAAAGTAACGTTTGCGATTTATAGTAAACAACTAATAAACAGTTTATTAATTTTCAAAAAGCAACCTTAAAAAACCAAGGTTGCTTTTTTTGTATAATTATTTGTAGGAAAATATCCATATTTTTGACAATTAGTGTATTTCGTCGAATTTTTTTGGATTTTATGGAGTTTTTTGTCTATTCTTGTCACACCAAATCTTAAAGTTTAACCCCATGAAGCCTAAAATTACAAGAATCTCTCTTGCTATATATGCTTGTTTAAGCATTTTACTTGGCGCTCCCAATGAATCCATTGCACAGGTAGGTGTTAACACTACTACTCCCAATGGAATTTTAGATATTAATTCCACCAATATGGGAGTTGTGCTCCCAAGATTGGCGTTAACATCCACAATAGTGATGGCTCCAGCTACCAACCCGCAAGGGGGAAGTATACCAATTGGAACTGTTGTATTTAACACAAATACTACTTCTACAGGAGCTAATGATGTTGTTCCTGGCATGTATTCATGGGATGGTTCACAATGGCGCCCTCAGTTTCCAAAAAGACAATATGCTTTATATGAAAGTACTACTGGAACAATTAGAAGCACACCTGGGTCGAACCTAACCATAAGGTTAAATGGAAATAATTCAAATATTTTTACAGCAAAATATACGGGTCAATATAAAGTAAAATTACGAGTGGACTTTGGCGGCGGTCTTGCATTAGTGCCTAATGAAGGAAGTGGCGCTAGCAGATCTGATGGAGATCTAAATATTGCTAATGCTACAGGAACATTTACACTCAATTTTGGTGGAACAAATTATACTATTGATGCAAATTCATACTCTACAGCTTATAATGCAGTAACGCCATCCACCAATTATTTTGCTATTTGGCAAGAATTTACAGCAACAGAATATCTAAGTCTTAAAACAAATGACGCAGTCTCATTTACATTGACTTTCTTACAGAATACTGCTGAAGAATTTCAGAACAATAGTAATGGCAGAGGCTATATCGCTTATGATATACCCTGTTATGTAGAAATTTCCTTTTTGGGAGAATAAAACCCCTATTATTATGAAAAAAAACTATCTCATATTAGTACTATTATTATCCCTAAACCTAACACTATTTGCTCAAGTAGGTATAGGGACGACAGCCCCAAAAGGAGCTTTGGATATCACCTCAACAAACACTGGTTTTATATATCCTCAAATAGCACTTACAAATACGCTAACTCCTACTATTACCAACCCAAATGGAGGTAGTCTAGCAGTAGGCACAACAGTTTACAATACTGCTATCGCTGGCACTGGAGTTAATACAGTATATCCAGGTGTATATATCTGGGATGGTTCTAGTTGGATACCACAATACCATAAGGATGATTACAAACTTTGCTATCAAACTGTTAATTTAAGAACGGGATCTGATGATATTCTAAACCCTGTATCAGGGAATCAAGCAATAACATTTAATGACAATAGTTTTACTCCTAAATTTAATGGAAATTATCTTGTAACCGTTACGGTGCATTACGGCGGAGGCCGATTAGATATTCCAGCAGGAGTAGACCAATGGGTTAATTTTATTGCTCAAGAAGGGCAGTTCAATTTTACATTTAATAGCACGACCTACAATTATACGTTAAAAACTTACTCTGGATACAATGATGATAAACTCTTTGATGGAGGCAGTGTAAATTATCACACAAATAGAATCAATCAAACTACTTACACAATTCCTGTTAGTTTAGCACGTAATACGGCATACCCTTTTACCTTAACTTTTAACCAAACAAACTCCGCAGGATTTGAAGGAAATGGTGATATAAGCATTGCTCCCGCTGGAGACGGAAGAGGTTATATTATTACAAGTGGAATGGTAAAATGTACTGTTGAATTTAAATATTTAGGAATTTAAAATTAAATCAAGATGAAACATATTATAAGTATATTTTTACTGATTTTTGTTCCGATATCACTTTTTAGCCAAATTGGGATTGGAACTTCAACACCCGAAGGTGCTTTAGATGTTGAAGTATATGATGCCACTGGAACTATATTAGAAAGCCCCTACGGTATTGTATTACCTAAAGTAAGTCTTACCTCAAATATTTTAGCAAGCCCAGTAATAAATCCTAATGGAGGTGCACTAGAGCCAGGAACTACCATTTACAACACAAGCAATACCACAAATGGTGCAAACGATGTGTCCCCTGGTATTTACAGCTGGACAGGATCGTCTTGGGAGCCTCAATTTTTCAAAAAAGAATATGAAAAATTTGAACAAACAGGAGGTTGTCAACGAACAACAATTCGAGAATCTTTTGGAACACCTAACCCATCTGCTGCAGATAATATTGCTGGTCTTACTGCTAGAACATTTGTTCCTACCTATTCTGGAGTTTATAAAGTTGAAGTAAGAACCAACTTTGGAGCTGGAAAGATAGAAGATTTTACGTCTGGAACTGAAAGTGAGATATCTCTTGCAACCTCTGAAGGAGCCTTTTTCTTTACTATGTCTGGAACGGGGGTTGATATTGACCCTACAAGCTCTTCTTATGACTATACAGAAGGCTGGTCTTATACGCATTCTTATTCAGCAGAAAATGATAATGAAAGCCCTGCCGTAGAAAGTTTTAATGTAGGTCACTATGCTACATTAGTATATAATCTATACCTTTTATCTGGAAGCACCTATACATTTACATTAAGTAATTGTATTATTACTGGCCATCAATATTTTGTAAATAATGGTGACTCTGGAGATGGCCAAGGACACATAGGTCACTATATTCCTTGCTCGGTAGAATTTACATACGTAGGAGACTAAACACAATTTCAAATAATACTTAACAAATAGCCCAATGCTCAAAAACTTACTTTACCTCGCACTGCTTTTAATTTTACCTCAGTATTTATTAGCTCAAACCCCCTGTTCTGGAGGCATGGCTGGCAGTTATCCGTGTAATGGAATAACTTTACAATCATACATATCTGCTGCCACTATGGGTGCAGCTGAGGGACAAGATTCATGGGGCTGGACAGACCCACTTGATGGAAAAGAATATGCTATAGTTGCATTAGACAATGGTACCGCTTTTGTAGATATAACAAATCCTGTTTCACCAACTTATCTAGGAAGATTAAATACACAAACTGGAAGTAGTTTATGGAGAGATGTTAAAGTATTTAATAATCATGCATATATTGTAAGTGATGCTAATGGGAATCACGGCATGCAAATTTTTGACCTTACAAGATTAAGGACTGTTGTTAGTCCCCCTGTCTCTTTCACACAGGATGGTTGGGAAACTTGGGGAACATCTGGTTCAAACAGAGGAAGAGCCCATAATATTATAATTAATGAAGATTCGGGTTATGCCTATGTTTCTGGTGTTTCTCCATATATAAGTGGTGGTCTTGTTATTTTTAATTTAAATATAGATCCAAAAAATCCTACGTTAGTAGCAACTTATTCAGCTGGAGGATATTGTCACGATGCACAAGTAGTAATCTACGATGGACCAGATCCTGATCATCAAGGAAAAGAAATATTAATAGGAAGTTTTAGTTCTTCTGATTTTGTTCGTATTCTTGATGTTACCAACAAGGCTTCCATCACACAAATTGGTGTCATAGATTATACCAATAAGCAATATACCCATCAAGGTTGGTTTACTGAAGATAAACGATTTTTTATTGTTGGTGATGAACTTGATGAACAAAGCGTGGGGTTTAATACAAGAACTTTAGTTTTTGACTTACAAGATTTAGATAATCCTGTATTACACTACATTTATAATGGACCAACTCCAGCTATTGATCATAATGGTTATGTAAGAGACAATAGATATTACTTAGCCAATTATTCGGCAGGAATGAGGATACTAAAAGTGGATGGCCTTTATGCCCCAACACCAAGTATGACAGAAGTTAATTATTTTGATACATATCCTGCCACAAATAGTGCAAGTTTTAATGCGACTTGGAATGTGTACCCATATTTTGATAGCGGAAATTTAATTGCAACTGGATTTGGAAATGAAAGTGTCTCTGGTGATGGTGGATTATTTGTACTTAGAGACCCAAATTATGATAATGCAGACCCAGTTGCCGTTTGCCAAAATATTACAGCCACGCTTGATAAAACAACAGGCACAGTAACTATTGATGCCTTAGATGTTGATGGAGGTTCTACCGATAATATTGGAATAGTTTCAAGAAGTATTTCAGGTCAAACTACATTTACCTGTGCGGATGTCGGCAGTGTTTTTAATGTTACCCTAACTGTAACCGATGATTACGGGCATACAGATACTTGTATTGCAACTGTGACGGTGGAAGCTGAAACCACAACACATTTAGGAGCAGGATCTTGGACAAATGGAGCTCCCGATATAGGGTCTAATGCAAAAATAAGTAATGATTATGACACCACTTTAGGAAGTATCGACGCTTGTACTTGTGAGATAGACGCAACAAAAACGTTAACTATCCAAGCGGATGATTACCTAAAAACGGAACAAGATATCATTGTTAATGGAACACTTATCGTAGAGCACCAAGGGAATGTGGTCCAAACAGATCCATCTGCAAGTGTTATTAAAAATGGAACCATTAATGTAAATGTTACTTCCCCTAATCTTCGCAAAAGAGATTTTATGATTATGGGAAGTCCCATGACCTCAGAATCTAGAAGTGGAGTTTGGAACTCCTCTTTCATAGTTTTGGATTTTACTCCTCAAAACTTTTTACCACACCCTAATGTTCCTGCCGGAGGTACTAATTTCGCAGACGATGATGGAGATTGGTATAACTATCATACAGGAACACTAAATCCAGGGGAAGGGTATGTAAATCGTCCTCAAAGTGGATATAATGACCCTACAGTTCCACCCACAGGAAGGCCATTTAATTTTACATACGAATTGGGCACACTTAATAATGGAAATATTACGTATACAAATTACAATAATGGACCAGCCACAAATCCAAATGGAACACCAAATATGGTAGCTAATCCATATGCTTGTGCCATAGATGGAGCCGCATTTATGACAGCAAATCCAGGTGTTGGTGCCTTATATTTTTGGGAGCATTTAACTCCTCCTGGAACCCCACTTCCTGTGAGTAATATGCGATTTGACATGGACGACATATCTATTTTTGATGGGGTAACTGGTTTACCGGCAGCTAACGACCCTGGTAATGCCCAAGGAACAGCCCCAAATGGAATCATATCTACAGGTCAAGGTTTTGGGATAAGAACAAATGGTACAGCAGGAAGCACTGGAACAATAACCTTTAATAACACCATAAGACTAACTTCTGGAAATAGTACCCTAAGAGGACTTGGTACTGTTGGAGAAGATTTAGCTCCAGAAAAATTATTGCTAGAAATTAGAGAAAAAACTCATGGATATGGTGCATTTACAGCTATTACATTCCTAGAAAGTGCAAGTGATGGATTAGATGAAAACTTAGACACAAACCGTTTAGCCACAATAGTTTCATTTTATTCCCACCTCGATGACGGGACGGGTGAGTTTGCTATTCAAACACGCGGACCATTCGCAAAGGGTAAAAAAATTCCATTAGGGTTTTCATCTCAAATAGATGAAACCTTGGAGTATGAAATTTCTCTTACCAAAATGGAAGGCTTAAGTCTTGATAATACGACAGTATATCTATATGATCACCAAGAAAACATTATTACAAATCTTGAAATCGAATCATATTCTTTTAAAAGTGGAAAGGGAGTTTTTAATAATAGATTTACATTATTGTTTAAAACCGAAAGAGTTTTAGGTCCAGGTGAAACAGCCATTGACTCCATAGATTTATTTCCAAATCCTACCATGAAAGATATTAATATCTTTTCTCCAGATGCTTATTTATTAAATCTGGAGGTATTTGATTTAATGGGAAGAAAAATTTCTCAAAAAATTGAGGAAACCAAAAACACTTATACTTTAAATCTTTCGGGTTTAAAAACTGGAGTATACTTTATAAAAATCGACACAGATAAAGGAAGCGTCACCAAAAAAATTATAAAAAAGTAAATCAATAGAATCCTTAAATAGAACAGATAAAAATGTTTTTAAGCCCAATGCGTTGCATTGGGCTTTTTTTTGTCGATAAAAAATAGCTACTTATCTAAAATATAGCATTCTATGGCTTTGTGATGTAAGATTTTATGATATTTGATATGGGGAGTAACTATTTTAAATCTAAAACATTGAGTTATGAAGAAAGAATTAACCTCCCGACGTCCTCATTTCATCCTTATTCTATTTTTTTTAATTAGTACAATTTCATATTCACAAGTAGGTATTGGAACAACCAATCCTAATTCTAACGCTCTGTTAGATGTTGATTCATCTATTTATACTGGTGGAATTTTACTTCCAAGATTAGGATTAAGTTCAACGGCAAGCTTTGCACCATTATCTGCCCATGTGGCCGGGATGATTGTATACAACACCGCCACCGTAGGGGATGTTACCCCAGGGTTTTATTATAATAATGGAACGTTGTGGGTTCGTATTGGGGGTGGAACCGCAACCGATAAGTGGGATTTAACAGGAAATGCGGGAATTACTCCTTCCATAAATTTTGTAGGGACTACAGATAATAATGCCCTACGATTTAGAACAAATAATTATGACCGTTTTGAAATATCCACTGGCACAACCATTGCCAATGGAGGAAGACTAAGGGCTTTCACAGATGGAAGTGCAGCTTCACCTATTTATTCTTGGCAGTCAACCACAGGAACAGGAATGTTTCAACCAGTAACCAATGCCTTAGGCTTTTCAACCAACGGAACAGAAAGATTTCGTATTCCCAATGGCAATCAAGTTTATGGTTTGGCAGACGGAACTGCTGCCCTACCCTTCTATTCTTGGAGTTCAGATCCCGATATTGGAATGTATCGAATAGGAACAAACATTTTGGGGTTATCCACTACTGGAACGGAACGCATGAGATTCTTAGCTAATGGGCAAGTTTCCATTAATAATAATTCACCATTAGGAACGGATAGATTTACAGTAACTGCCGCTGATACAGAGGATGCCATTAATGGGTATACTACAACCGGAACAGGTGTCTATGGTGAGAATTCCAGCGGCGTTGGAAATGGAGTATTTGGGAATTCAACTAATGTTGGAGCTCGAGGCTATGGCGCTCATGGAGCCATCCTAGAGTCTGGTCTTGATGCAGGTTACGGAGCCATTGCATGGAATACCGCTCTAATAGGGACAAATAGAACGGGTCTTTTAGTACTGGGTCAAAACTTATCACCCATTACATTTTCAAATACAGGAGCTCTGTTATATGGGTCTGGAAGTGGAGGGGCCTCATTTACAAGTAGTGCTACTGGCACTGGATTTCTAGCTACGGGAAATGCTAGTACAACAGTCTACAGTCTTACTACTGGCTCAGGTCTTGCTGGAACTGGTTCCTCAACGGGCATTTATGGGATTTCAACAGCTACTATTGGTGCAAGGCAGGGTGCATACTTTACCATGAATAAATCCGGAAATGTTACCCCAGCGGCCGCAGATGATCCTGTTGCAATATTAGCGGGTTATAACGGATCCAATTATTTTGGAGGTTATTTTGACGGAAATCAAGACAATACAAACAATGGAGGCGGAAGTAATGTGGGGGAGGATTATGCCTACGTTGGAATTACTGTTGGAAATACAACTTATAAAATTTTAGGAACAGGGTCTAACTCGACAATGATAAACGATTCTCAAGGAAATAAACGAATTTTATTTTCTCCAGAAGCACCTGAGATATTATTTGAAGATTATGGAACTGGACAATTAGTTAATGGAAAATCTACAATTAATCTTGACCCCTTGTTAAGTTCAATAATTCATGTTTCAAAGAACCACCCTTTAAAAGTTTTTATACAACTCGAAGGGGATTGTAATGGGGTATATGTAACCGATAAAACGGCAAACAGTTTTACCGTAGTTGAATTAAATGGAGGAAAATCAAATGTTCCGTTCTCTTGGCATATTGTTGCCAATAGAGCGGACACAAAAAGTCAAGATGGAAGCATAATTTCTAAACATGTGGATGTAAGATTTCCAATTGGTCCAAATAAAATTCAACCTTTAGAAATTAATGCAAACGAATCAAAACCAGTAAATACAGTCACTAGAGCATCAGAATCCAATTCCAAAACAAAAATTCAACTTCAAAACAATTAAAACAAATACTTAGTAAAACCCCAAAAAGACCTCTTTTTTAAATAATCGAGGTCTTTTTCATTTGTATAGGCCTCTCGTTCAAAAGAAATATTTTTATAAGCCTGATATCTGTTTTTAAATTGAATCCATCGCAATAAAAATTCAAATACGTACCAAACATAAAAAAACACAATAAGCATTTCTGCTTGCTGCCGCAAATGAATTTTTTCGTGGTTTATAAAGACGGTATCACTTAAAAGACTTTTATTTTGTAAGATAATAAATGGCCAAAGAGCCATTCCCAAAAATTTCTTCCGAAGCAAAAAACGATTCACCCAAACTATCATCCATGCAAGGTAAGAATTTGGTATTTTTGTAACATGCTTTTCCCAAAGAAAAAAATAGAATTGGAAGACGGAGATTTTTATCTCACACCCGAAGGCTATAAATGCTTTACAGAACAATATCATTTAAAAAGAGGCTATTGTTGTGAAAGCAATTGTCGTCATTGTCCTTACGGGTTTAATAAAAAACTAAAAAAATGACATTTAAAGAAGAAATTCAACAAGGAATTCCAAATACACTTCCCAATCCTAAGCCCTACGATGCTAATATTAACCACGCGCCAAAAAGGAAAGAGATGTTAAATGATGCTGAAAAAAAATTAGCACTTCAAAATGCGCTTCGGTACTTTGACCCAAAACACCACCCCACCCTCCTACCAGAATTTAAAGAAGAGTTAGAAACCTATGGAAGAATTTACATGTATAGGTTCATGCCAGAGCATACTATTTTTGCGCGACCTATTTCAGAATACCCCGGAAAATGTGAGCAAGCAAAAGCCATTATGTTAATGATTCAAAACAATTTGGATCACGCCGTTGCCCAGCATCCACACGAATTAATTACTTACGGTGGTAATGGAGCCGTGTTTCAAAATTGGGCGCAGTATCGGTTGGTTATGCAATACCTTGCTGAAATGACCGATGAGCAAACATTGGTTATGTACAGCGGTCATCCACTGGGTTTATTTCCTTCACATAAAAATGCCCCCAGAGTTGTAGTCACCAACGGAATGATGATTCCAAATTATTCACAACCCGACGACTGGGAAAAATTCAATGCTTTGGGGGTAACACAATACGGGCAAATGACCGCAGGAAGTTATATGTATATTGGTCCGCAAGGAATTGTTCATGGCACTACTATTACTGTGCTAAATGTTTTCAGAAAAATTAAAAAATCACCCAAAGGAGGACTATTTGTAACTTCTGGATTAGGCGGAATGAGTGGTGCACAACCCAAGGCTGGAAATATTGCCGGCTGTGTTACCGTTTGTGCCGAAGTCAATAAAAAAGCAACTCACACGAGGCATAGTCAAGGATGGGTAGACGAAGTGATATCAGATGTAAAAGAATTAGCATTTCGTGTACGAGAAGCACTTTCAAACAAAGAAACAGTTTCTATTGCCTACGATGGAAATGTGGTAGATGTTTGGGAACATTTTGATAAAGAAAATATTCATATTGATCTTGGAAGTGACCAAACATCCTTACATAATCCTTGGGCTGGTGGTTATTATCCAGTTGGGATGTCTTTTGAAGAAGCTAATGATATGATGGCAAATAACCCAACTTTATTTAAAGAAAAAGTACAGGAAAGTTTGCGCCGTCAGGCAGATGCTATTAATAAACACGCAGCCAAAGGAACGTATTTTTTCGATTACGGAAATGCATTTTTACTGGAAGCTTCTCGTGCAGGCGCCGATGTACTTTCGGAAGACTCAAACGCAAAGCGAGAGTTTAAATATCCTAGCTACGTTCAAGATATTATGGGACCTATGTGTTTTGATTATGGTTTTGGACCATTCCGTTGGGTTTGTGCTTCAGGCAATCCTGAAGATTTAGAAAAAACAGATGAAATTGCTACTCAAGTGCTTGAAATTTTAATGAAAGTTGCTTCTTCTGAAATCCAGCAACAAATGAAGGATAATATCCAATGGATTAGAGGAGCACAGGAAAATAAATTGGTGGTAGGCTCGCAAGCACGAATATTATATGCAGATAGTAACGGAAGAATCGAAATTGCATCAGCATTTAACAAAGCCATAGCCGAAGGTAAAATAGGGCCGGTTATCTTAGGTCGCGATCATCACGATGTATCTGGGACTGATTCACCTTATCGGGAAACTTCAAATATTTATGATGGAAGCCGCTTTACTTCAGATATGGCAATACACAATGTTATTGGTGATAGCTTTAGAGGAGCCACTTGGGTGAGTATTCATAATGGTGGTGGCGTAGGATGGGGAGAGGTTATTAATGGCGGATTCGGTATGGTTCTTGATGGTACTAATGAAGCCCAATCTCGTCTAGAATCAATGCTTTTCTGGGATGTAAATAACGGAATTGCCCGCCGAAGTTGGGCTAGAAATGAGGAAGCCATTTTTGCTATTAAAAGAGCCATGCAACAAGAACCGTCTTTAAAGGTTACGCTTCCAAATTTTGTAGATGAAAAATTGTTTCAATAAACTTTTATGCTATGAAAAAATTAAAGTTTTTATCCTTACTTGCACTTCTTATAGTAGCAACATCCTGCACCTCTGTTCGAGTTGCAACGGATTACGACCGAAACGCCAATTTTGGTGATTATACTTCCTTTGCTTTTTATAGGCCCGGCATCGACAAAGCAAAAATTAGTGATTTAGACAAAAAAAGAATCCTTCGTGCCATTGACGCAGAACTATCTGCTAAGGGAATTCAAAAATCTGAAAGTCCAACTATTCTTGTGAGCATTTTTACCAAAGAGCAAGAACGAGTTGATGTGTACAACAACAACTTTGGTTGGGGATGGGGTTGGAACCCATGGTGGTATGGAGGTTACTGGGGAAATACCGTTTCACGATCAACCGAAGGTCAATTATATATAGACTTAATAGATGCCAAGACCAACGAACTTGTTTGGCAAGGGGTTGGTAGCGCAAGGCTTTATACTGGCTCTAACTTAGACAAAAAAGAAGAACGGATTCGGGAAATTGTTCGGGAAATTTTAGCTAAATATCCGCCAGGTCTGAAAAAATAATAAAAAACCCTCAAAAAATTTGAGGGTTTTTTATTTGAGTATTTTTAATGAATTGATAGGAATTCCTTAAACAATTATTAAGATGTTACATTTCTTTTAAAGATTGTTACCATAGCAATACTTAACCAATTATTTCTAATATAGTTTTATACTAGGATAATTTACCTTAAAAAAAACAGGTAAATACCCCTTAAAAAACAGGGGATTAAACTTACTGATTATCAGTAGTTTATAAACATCTTTGTATTATTAATCTAAAATTTATATTATGAAATTAATTTTTACTTTTTTCTTGACTTTAAGTCTTTCAGTATGTATTGCACAAGATGCTATGTTTGTACACACAGCAACTGCAGGGACGATCACTGTAGATTTGAGCCTTATTGACCATCCAGATTTAAATGGAAATCCTAATGCTAAATTATTAGTAAGCCATAACTGGAATCCAGGAGGAACTGGTGGAATTTACAATAATTTTACCACTGGAGTTTATTATAGTGCAGGAGACTCTAAATGGGGGGTCTATAATGAAAGTGCTGCTAATATGGTAGAAGACAGTTCTTATAATGTCTATATCGCTCAAGGCAGTGAAGTGTTTTTACATATAGCAGATTTAGCAAATCAGGGTACATTCGCATCCTACTCTGTTTTAAACCATCCAGACCTTAACAACAACCCAAATGCGAATATCATTTTAACAACCTATTTTAATCCTAACGGTTTAAGAAATGACCATAATTATGGAGTTTGGTATGATGACATTGATGGCCGCTGGAATATTTACACAGAAGGTGGTGCGGATATCCCCTTAGATAGTGCATTTTTTGTTGGAATTAGTGGGGGTTTAGGTGTATCTGCAAAGCATCAAGCAACCGCGGGAAATATTTCAGGAAATTATACTGTTATAGATCATCCCTTATTAAATGGAGATCCAAATGCTAGATTTACTTTTACCCATAATTGGGGGACATCTGGAAATACTTCCAATGTAATTGTTGATAATACCATGGGTGTGTGGTATACTGGATCTAATTGGTCTATTTACACAGAAGATTTATCTGCAATGCCAGAAAATGCAGAGTTTGACCTATTTATTTTCGATCCAACCTTAGGCGTAACAAATAATGTATTGGAAAAACTAGAAGCCTATCCTAATCCTGTTGCTTCTCAACTCACCATTGAAGCTTCTGATATGATAAATCAAATTGAAATATTTAACATTTTAGGACAATCAGTTTTAATCCTTGAAGGCACCTCTAATAAAATGAACATAGATGTATCTTCATTAACTGCGGGCACGTATATGGCAAGAGTAACCTCTGGTAATTCTTCCAAAACAATAAAGTTAATTAAAGTTTAATAAGTGATTACTTTACTGTAATTAAAAAAAAGGCGCTATAAAAGCGCCTTTTTTTTAGTACTCAATAATTTTCAAAATCTTAGCTTTCACTTTCTCCACAGAAGGTATCATGGCTTGCTCTAAGGTAGAATTTAATGGGATAGCAGGCATATTTTCTGAACCGATTATCATCACAGGACCATCCAATTGTTGAAAACATTCCTCCTGAATTCTACCTTGAAGTGCTCTAGAAAAACTGTTTTCGGAAGGTTCCTCAGTCACAATTAAACATTTTCCACATTTCTTCACACTTTTAAAAACAGTATCATAATCCAATGGATGCAAGGTGCGTAGGTCTACAATTTCTATTCTATCTTGCATCCCTAACTCTTCCGAAGCATTCATCGCCCAATGAACCCCCATTCCATAGGTAATAATAGAAAGTGTCTCTTCTTCCTCTTGTTTCCATATTTCTTGCAACACCCAAGCTTTTCCAAAAGGCAACACATAATCCTCACTGGGTTCTAGCGATGTTGCTCCTTTAGTCCCAGGAACTTTACTCCAATACAATCCTTTATGCTCAAATATCACAACGGGATTAGGGTCGTAGTAGGCTGCTTTAAGTAAGCCTTTTAAATCGGCTCCGTTACTAGGATAGGCAATTTTTAATCCTCGAATGTTGGTGACCACACTTTCCACAGAAGATGAATGATAAGGCCCTCCACTTCCGTAGGCACCAATGGGAACACGTAAAATCATAGAAACAGGCCATTTTCCGTTAGATAAGTAACAACTTCTGGAAACTTCAGTAAAAAGTTGATTCAAACCTGGCCAAATATAATCGGCAAACTGAACCTCAACAATGGGTTTTAACCCCACGGCACTCATACCAACCGTAGAGCCCACGATAAAAGCTTCCTGAATGGGCGTATTAAATACTCGGTTATCACCAAATTTTTGAGCCAACGTAGCCGCTTCCCGAAACACCCCTCCTAGTCTTCCCCCCACATCTTGCCCATATAATAAACATTCTTTATGTTTTGCCATGAGTTCTTCAATAGCAAACAGTGCACAATCCACCATTACAACTCTATCGGCATCTTTGGGTGCACGCTCACCTACCTCTTCTGTAATTGGAGTAGGTGCAAAATCGTGGGTAAATAAATCTTCAGGTTTTGGGTCTTCGGCTTTAATAGCTTTCTCAAAATCGGCACGAACTGTTGCAATGCAATCATTTTCTATTTGCTGAATCTCTTTTTTTGTATATCCATATTCCTCCAACAATTTCTGCATTTTTGGATAGGGATCTCGCGTACGGGCTTCTTCCAAGTCATCACGATACCATTCCATTCGCACACCAGAAGTATGGTGATTTAACAATGGAACTTTCGCATGAACTAAGAATGGTCTTCTTTCCTTTCGGATGGTTTCAATAACCTTCTGAATAGTTCGATAACTTTCCTCAAAATCAGTTCCGTCAATAGAAACGGCATCCAAACCGTGAAAACCTTGTGCATATTCAAACGCATTTTGCGCACGGGTTTCTTCGGCATTTGCAGAAATATCCCAACCATTATCTTGTATTAAATATAAAACTGGCAATTGCTTTAGTGCTGCCATCTGAAAAGCCTCGGCTATTTCTCCTTCGGTAACAGAAGCATCACCCAAAGAACAAACCACAACGGGTTTTTCATCTAAATCACATAATCCTTCCGCCTCTTTGTACCAAAATCCCAATCCTACACCAGTCGCTGGTATGGCTTGCATTCCTGTAGCCGAACTTTGGTGCGGGATTTTCGGTTTATCATCATCCTTTAAACTTGGATGTGAATAGTAGGTTCTTCCGCCAGAAAACGGATCATCCCGCTTTGCTAACACCTGCAACATTAAGTCGTAGGGTTGCATCCCAATAGCCAACAACATAGAATCATCTCGATAATAGGGAAACGCATAATCTTGGGGTTTTAATTGCATTCCCACAGCAGTCTGAATGACCTCATGCCCTCTGGAAGTAGCGTGAACATATTTAGAAACGACTTTAAAATTCTCTTCATATAAAAAGGTCATGGCCTTTGCCGTGCAAAGGTTTGCAAAGCCTTTTACTAAAATGTCTTTATCAATTTTTGACGTTTTCAATGTGCTTTTTTCTTCCATTATCATATTTTCCGCTTAGCATCAAACTGTTCCATATAATCTGCGATTCTGCGTAAGAATGATCCTGCTAAATATCCATCCACAATTCTGTGATCGAATGAAAGCGAGAGATACATCATACTTCGTATTTCAATGGTATCGCCCTCTACTTTTTCTATTACTTCGGCACGTTTTTTAATGATTCCCGTGGCCAAAATAGCGGCCTCAGGCTGATTAATAATGGGTGTACCCATCAAACTTCCGAAGGTTCCCACATTACTGATGGTAAAGGTACTTCCCTTAGTTTCATCTGCCGTTAACTTTCCATCACGTCCCTTTTGGACCAATTCATTGGTGGCCGAAGCCAATTCTTTAAGGGATTTTTTATTGGCATTTCTAACAACAGGAACTATTAAATTTCCTGAAGGCAGCGCTGTTGCCATCCCTATATGAATATCCTCTTTTACAATAATGTTTTTACCATCCATCGAGGAATTAATCAAGGGATAATCTTCAATTGCTTTTGCAACACATTCAATAAATAACGGCGTAAATGTGAGCTTTTCGTTATATTTTTCCTGAAAATCTGCTTTCACACTGTTACGCCATTTTACCATTTCGGTTAGATCGGCCTCCACATAAGCCGTCACGTGCGGTGACGTATGTTTACTGAACACCATGTGGTCTGCAATCATCTGACGCATACGATCCATTTCCACCACTTTCCCAGTGCCTTTATCAAATTTTAAATCGGGGATTTTAAATCCATTATTTTGAGATACAGGCTGTGCAAATTTGAAGGGTCTCCCTTCCACAATATAATTCATCACGTCACTTTTCCTGAGTCTGCCATCATTCCCCGAAGCAGGAATACGGGCTAATTCTTCATAACTTATATGGTGTTCTTTAGCAATACTCTCCACCAATGGCGAAATGAATACATTTTCATTTACTTTAAATGCTTTTGAACTTTCTTTAGACTTGGAAAGTTTTGAGGTTGCAGAAACTTTTTTAACTGTTACAGTAGATTTCTTTATTTCTTTTGAAAGCATGTTGCTTTTTGGAATTGCTCCGTCACTATCAATAATGGCAATTGGTGCACCAATTTCCACCACTTCATTTTGCTTATATAATAACTCGACAATGGTCCCTGAAATAGTAGAGGGCACTTCGCTATCAACTTTATCGGTTGCGACTTCCAGAAGAATTTCATCAACTTCAATAGTGTCTCCTACGCTTTTAAACCATTTTATAATGGCAGCTTCGGTGATACTTTCGCCCAATCGCGGCATAGTAAATTCTACATGTGGCATTAGCTTCTTTTAATCTCTTGTAAGGTTTTATAAAAATCTTCTTGTTTCGGTCTATGCTTCGGAATCTCGCGTAAAGGCTCTACTTCCTTTAACGTTTCGAAGCAATCTTTTGGTAACTGCTGATACAACCTTGTTCCTGCCGTTTTCCAACTAATCATTTCATCGGAAACTTCTTTAATTGCTTTTGCAGGATTGCCTACGATAAGCTGTCTCGCTTCAAAAATAGTTTCAGCTTTTACAAAACTCATGGCTCCTACAATACATTCATCCCCTATTACTGCATCATCCATGATTACACTGTTCATTCCTATCAAACAATTTCGCCCTAGATTAGCTCCGTGAATCACTGCTCCATGACCCACATGAGCACTTTCTTTTAATACAATACTTTTGCCAGGAAACATATGGATAGTACAGTTTTCCTGAACATTGACCCCGTCTTCCAAAATAATTTCTCCCCAATCACCGCGTATCGCAGCCCCTGGACCTATGTAACAGTTTTTACCAATAATTACATTACCAGTAACTGCCGCTAATGGGTGTACAAAGCTTGATTCGTTAACTACGGGAATATGTCCTTTGAAGGAGTAAATCATTATTTAAATCGTTTCAACGTTTCTTTGGTAAATTCTGAAAGCACCAATCTGCCTGAAATGGCAGCCCTTTCCGCCAATAAGGTATCCCAGTCTTCTGTACCTGCCCAAAAAGTCTTTTTCATTTCGGTCATCGCTTCAGGATTATAGTTACACAGATTTTCAGCAAATTTTTGAACCGCTTCATCTAAATCTTCCGTAGTATCAAATACTTGATTATATAGTCCTTTTTGCAAAGCCCAATCCGCTGAATAAAACGTATTGGCATCAATGGCGATTTGAGACATTCCGCTTAATCCTAACTTGCGCTGTACAGCTGGCCCCACGACAAAAGGACCTATCCCTACATTTAATTCACTTAACTTAATGGAAGCATATTTAGTTGCCATACAAAAATCGGTGGCAGAAGCTAGTCCCACACCACCACCAACAGTTTTTCCTTGAATGCGTCCAATAATAAATTTGGGACATTTGCGCATCGCATTGATGACATTGGCAAATCCGCTAAAAAAAACTTTCCCAGTGGCCGCATCATTGATGTTTATGAGTTCCTGAAAACTGGCCCCTGCACAAAAAGTTCGGTCGCCTCCACTTTTTACAATCACTACTTTCACCTCATCATTTTCACCGGCATGGTTAATAGATTCTACTAAAGAAGCTAGTAAATCACCTGGCAAACTATTGTGTTCTGGGTGATAAAATTCTATCGTTGAAATCCCATTGTGGGTATGTTGTTTTACGTAGGGTGTTGGCATTTTTAAAGTAATTTAAATTGTTCAAAATGATGATTTAAATGCTTTCTTTCCATTAAATACCATTCAAATTTATTGAGTTCACCAAAGACCACATTCTTGGTTTTGGCGTCTGGGTTATCTTTAAAATACTGAAGATATTCCTCCCTGGCTTCCAGCAATTTTTCTTTTGCCATTTCTAAATCTGGGTGCTTCAATTCAGACATTTTTGATTTTTCACGTAGCGGAAAATCATACTCTCGCGGCATTTTATCATAATTATATAAAGTGGAATGTACTTTTTCCAAAATCTTTTCAGGGGTGGCAATTTCAAAATCTTGAATTTCACCCGAAGCAATACGGTAGGTATATTCCAAATGTTCCACCATATGTTGGGGTGTAAGACTACCCCATTTAGATTTTGAATTTTCAGTAAGTTTGCCTAAACATTCGTTTATTTTTTCGGAAGTCATTTCAACAAAAACCGTTTGCTTTTTCTGAACCATCGTCAACACAGTAACAATAGCTACCAATTCATCATCCGTATCAAAGACTTCCCCATACCATTTTACAATGCCACTAGGCAATTCGGTACCGCGTTGTTCTCGATCAATTTTTTGTTTGCACGTTAAGCGTACATAAATAGTGTCGTTGTGATATAAGGGTCGAAGAAATCTGCAATCTTCCAATCCGTAATTGGCGGCCACAGGTCCTTTATTAGGATACACAAACAATCCTGCCGCTGCCGCTAAAATAAAATAACCGTGGGCAGTACGTTTTTCGAAAATACTTCCGTCCAAGGAAGTAATATCGGTATGTGCATAAAAATGATCCCAAGTTAAGTTTGCAAAATTCACGATGTCACCATCGGTAATGGTACGTTTGTGGGTTTGTAATGACATTCCTGGCTGAATGTCTTCCCAATGATATTGAAACGGATGTTTTTCGGTTTCTTTATACGCTCCTTTGGGTTGGTAAATGCCCGTTACTTCAGTTAATGTTGTAGGTGTTCCTTGCACAGCGCAACGTTGCAAATAATGCTTAATTCCACGCATTCCACCCATTTCTTCACCACCACCAGCGCGACCAGGCCCTCCATGTATTAAAGTAGGTAGTGGAGAACCGTGACCCGTACTTTGTTGGGCATTTTCACGATTTAAAATAAGAATTCTTCCATGATGTGAAGCGGCATTCACAGTATATTCTTTAGCGAGATTATCATCATAGGTACAAATGGAAGAAACCAAAGAGCCTTTCCCCATATGGGATAGTTTAATCGCTTCTTCTAAATTTTTATAAGGCATTAGGGTACTCACCGGACCAAAAGCTTCAGTGATATGCGCCGCTTCATTTTTAAGCGGGTTATCTTCCCTAAGTAGAATAGGCTTTAAGAATGCTCCTTTTGAAGCATCGGCACCCATGGTTTCCACCTCATCAAAATTTCCATAAACGATATTCGCTGTTTTGGCTATTTTCTGAATTTGCTCTTTAACCGATTCGCATTGTTTTTTATCCACCAACGCACCCATTCGCACTTCCCGTAAACGAGGATCTCCAATGGTCACTTTATCTAATTCTTTTCCAATCGCTATCTGCACAACTTCCACTAATTTTTCCGGTACAATGATACGTCGTATGGCAGTGCATTTTTGTCCTGCTTTTACGGTCATCTCCTTTCGGACTTCCTTGATGAATAAATCGAATTCTATGGTGCCAGGCTTAGCATCTTCACCTAAAATAGAAGCATTTAAACTATCGGCTTCCATGGTAAATGGCACCGATTCTTCTATTAATTGAGGATGGTTTTTCAACAGTCTTCCTGTACTGGCTGAACCCGTAAAAGTTACCACATCTTGCGACTGTACAGTATCTAAAATAGTTTTGGCTGTTCCACTAATGAGCTGCAAAGCTCCTTCTGGTAAAATTCCTGAAGCAATAATTTCTTTTACCACCGCTTCGGTTAAATAGGCCGTTTGCGGTGCAGGCAGTACAACCGCCGGCATCCCTGCCATCCAGTTGACTGCGCATTTTTCTAACATTCCCCACACTGGGAAATTATAAGCATTGATATGAACAGCTACCCCACGTCGAGGCACCATAATATGATGCGCCATAAACCTACCGCCACGAGATAAATCAATGGGATCTCCTTCTACATGATAGGGCTGATTGGGAAACAGTTTCCTAAGGGATGCATTAGCAAATAAATTTCCAAAACCTCCTTCAATATCTATCCAACTATCAATTTTAGTTGCTCCGGTACGGTAACTTAATTCATAAAAAGCATCTTTACGTTTGGTAAGATACATGGCTAGTTTCTTGAGCATCAAGCCACGTTCTTGAAACGTCATCTTACGAAGTGTTTCTCCTTTGTCTCTCCCATATTGAAGTATGGAAGGAATATTTAAACCATCAGCGGTGACATTGGTAAAATGTTCACCCGTTACCGAATCCAAAATAGGAATTCCAGCACCTTCTCCTTCAATCCATTTTCCGTTTATATAGTGTTGTACTTTTTTCATAATTAAGCATTCACTTTAATAATTTCTCCATTGATTTTCCCTTCAATACTTTTCACATACCCATTTATTACTTTTTGCATCGGAACGGGGTCGTGACCTGGAAAATAATCTTTATATTTTTCAAAAGCATCTTCAACCAATCCAGCTGAAACTACATTGATTCTATGATTTTCGAGTTCTAAAGCAACGGCTTTAACAAAACTATTTATTGCACCATTTACCATAGCTGCACTTGTAGTCATATCCACAGGATCATCGGCTAATACTCCAGTTGTTAGGGTGAAGGAGCCTCCCTTATTGAGGAATTTCTTTCCTATACGAACTAAATTAACCTGACCCATTAACTTGCTTTTTATTCCTATGTAGAAATCATCTTCTGTTAGGTTATCAAATTTTTCCCATTTTGCTTCTCCTGAAATATTCACAATAGCATCTAATTCAGAAATTGAACTCAAAGATTTTTCAATTGAATGAATATCCTCCAAATCAATTTTCACATCCCCAGAATTCCTACCACCAATTAAAACTTCATGCTTCTGCTTCAGATATTCTACTACTTTCTTTCCAATGGTTCCAGAACCGCCTATTACTAATATTTTCATTTTATCCATTTACATTTTCAATAATCATCGCATATCCTTGTCCCACCCCTACACACATGGTAATTAAGGCATATTTTTTATTTTGATCTCGCAATTCTAAGGCTGCGGAATACGCAATTCGCGCTCCGGTTACCCCCAATGGATGTCCAATAGCAATGGAACCGCCATTAGGGTTAATTCGAGGGTCATCATCATGTAATCCCCAGGCTCTAATACAAGCTAATGCCTGAGATGCGAAGGCCTCATTAAGTTCTATAACGTCCATATCGTCCATCGTTAAGCCTGCTTTGGCAAGGGCTTTATTGCTGGCCTCAACAGGACCAATTCCCATAATACTGGGTTCTACACCGACCACAGCAGAACTTACAATCCGTGCAATAGGGTTTAAATTGTATTTTGAAACTGCTGCTGAAGAAGCAATAATGGTCGCTGCAGCACCGTCATTTAAACCTGAACTATTTCCTGCCGTAACACTCCCATCTTTTTTAAAGGCAGGTCGCAATTTTGCTAAGACTTCCTTGGAAGTATTTGATTTTATAAACTCATCTTCTGAAAAGATAATAGGATCTTTTTTACGCTGCGGAATTTCCACCGAAACGATTTCCTGTCCTAAACGCCCCGATTGTTGTGCCTTACTTGCCTTCATCTGACTATAATACGCAAACGCATCTTGATCTTCACGGGAGATGTTATACTTTTCAACCAAATTTTCGGCAGTGTTTCCCATACCATCGGTTCCGTACAAATCATGCATTTTTTGATTCACAAACCGCCACCCAAAACTAGAGTCATACATTTTGGCATCGGTTCCAAAAGCCGAAGAAGGCTTTGCAATCACATAGGGACCACGGGTCATATTTTCAACCCCACCAGCAATAAAGACATCGCCATCTCCTGCTTTAATGGCACGATTGGCATGAATGATCGCTGAGAGTCCACTGCTGCACAGTCTGTTGACTGTTTCACCGGGTACGGTGAATGGCAACCCTGCCAGCAGCAGCGCCATACGAGCTACATTTCTATTGTCCTCCCCCGCCTGATTGGCACAGCCTAAAATGACGTCATCAAAGGTGTCTTTGGGAATATTTGGATTTCGTTTTACGATTTCAGCAATTACAATGGCCGCTAAATCGTCTGTTCGAACGGCACTTAATGTTCCCTGATAACTCCCAATAGGTGTTCGTATTCCGTCTATGATATATGCTTCTTTCATAAGTTTTATTCTTCCCAATCTTTTTGTGTCCTATAAACAACACCTTTAAATAAGGCAACGAGTTCTTGACCTCTTTTTACTTCAACAATATTAAAGCCTAGCTTCGTTTTTTGTAAATCTAACGTAGCTTCGGCTGTGAGATAATCTCCTTCTTCTAATGCTTCAATATGATTTACAGATGTTTCAATCGAAACAGCATATTTTCCATGGGTGTTAGCTGTAAATCCAAAAGCTGTATCGGCTAACGAATAGCTTATCCCCCCATGGGCTTTTTTCATACTGTTCAGCATTTCTTTCCGTATTGTCATTCCTACTTTACATCGTCCCACCTCACATTCCAAAATTTCGATACCAAGCCATTGGCTATAGGCATCTTGCGAAAGCATTTTATATGGAATTCTTTCGCCTTTCATTTAAAAAAAGGTTTTATTTTCAAAACTCATTTTCCGCAATAAGGGTGAACATCGATAGCGGTCTTCACGATAGGTTTCATATAAATTATCCATCTGCTCTACGCACCAATCGATTCCTTTTTCATCTGCCCAAGCCAATAGTCCTTTTGGGTAATTCACCCCTTTGGTCATAGCATAATCTATATCCTGAGCCGAAGCAATCTTCCAAAACAAGGCATCTGCCGCTTCATTTATTAACATGGCTAAAATTCTTTCAAATATCGTTGCACGGTCTGCTTGAGATTCCTTATTTACATTCTGGATGACTGCATAGCCGTCTTTGTATTCATAATATCCCTTCCCAGATTTTCTCCCTAACCAACCAGCCTCAGCATATCGTTTTTGCGTAAACGAAGGTTTGTACCGTGGATCGTAGTAAAAGGCTTCAAAAACTGATTCCGTAACTGTATAATTGACATCATTTCCTATAAAATCCATTAATTCGAAAGGTCCCATACGGAAGCCCCCTAACACTTTCATAGCGGTATCAATTTCAGCAAAGGAAGCGATTCCCTCTTCATAAATACGTAAAGCCTCTCCATAGAAAGGCCGGGCAACTCTGTTTACAATAAACCCAGGTGTATCTTTGGCAATTGCCACTGTTTTTCTCCAACTTTTAATTGTTTCTGAAGTGGTTTTTAAAACTTCACTCGATGTTTGAATTGCCGGAATTACCTCCACCAATTTCATTAATGGCGCTGGGTTAAAAAAATGAATTCCTATACATCGTTCTGAATACTCCAATGCCGAAGCAATGGATGCCACAGACAAGGAAGAGGTGTTTGTTGCCAAAATGCATTCACTAGAAACGTAGCCTTCCAATTCTTTAAAGACTTTTTGCTTCACTTCAAGATTCTCGACAATGGCTTCAATCACCAATTGGGAATCGGACAATTCTTTTAAAGAATTGACATATCGAATGTTATTTTGAATGCTACTTTTTTCAATGCTATCTATTTTGCCTTTTTCTACTAATCGAGTCAATATTTTTTCAAGCGATGCTTTTGCTTTATCTAAGGCACCCTGATTTAAATCAAATATTTTAACGATACAACTCGCTGTTGAAGCCACTTGTGCTATCCCAGATCCCATTGTCCCTGCTCCTATTACTCCTACTCGTTTTATCATTATTTTCCTTTAAAATTAGGCGTTCTTTTTTCTACAAAGGCATTAACGCCTTCTGCGTAATCTTCACTTTGAGCCGCTTCAATTTGAAGCTTTCCTTCCATGTCTAATTGGTCTTCCAAACTATTGGTCATGGACTTATTGAGCAATCGTTTGGTCATTCCCAATGCTTTGGTGGGCATTTTTGAAAGGGTCGTCGCTATTTTCTGCACTTCTTCTTCAAAATTTTCGGAAGGAACCACCTTATACACCATTCCCAATTTTTCAGCATCTAGTGCCGAAACTTTGTCGCCCAACATCATCAATGCAGATGCTTTCTGAAAACCAATCAGTCGTGGTAAAAAAAAGGTTCCACCACTGTCGGGAATTAGTCCAATTTTACTAAATGCCTGAATAAAACTTGCATATTCTGAAGCAATCACCACGTCACAAGCCAATGCAATATTGGCGCCAGCGCCTGCAGCAACGCCATTGACTGCGGCTATAATTGGTTTTTCAATTTTCCGAATTCGGGCAACAATAGGATTGTAATGCTCTTCCAGAATTTTTTTGAAGCCTGGATTAAGTTCGGGGGAGGTCACCTCCTTCAAATCTTGTCCTGCACAAAAAGCCTTGCCTTTTCCAGATATGACAATGGCTCTAACCGTTGAGTCCTTTTCACACTTATCCAACTCATCCTGTAACAGCAACGCCATTTCGCGGTTGAAGCTATTAAAGACTTCGGGTCTATTCATTGTTATGGTTGCAATACCATTTTGTATTTCATTTATGATACTCTTCATAATTTATTTTAAACATTTAAAATAATCAAAAGGTTCTTGGCAGTCGTCACACTTAAACAATGCTTTACAAGCCGTTGAGCCAAACTGACTCACCAATTGGGTGTTCGTACTCCCGCATTGTGGACATTTTACCAGCTTTTCATTACCCAACAAGGCATCTTTGTCTTTTGTTTCTGAAAGGGGTCGCGCAATGCCATAGGCTTCCATTTTTTTTAGTCCCTCTTCGCTTATCCAATCGGTACTCCAGGCAGGAGAAAGTACTAGATCAACTTCTACTATTTTTCCAACCTTCGAAAAAGCAGCTTTTAAATCATCTGCTATGACATCCATCGCTGGACAGCCCGAATAGGTAGGTGTTACTTTTATTTTTACAACACCATCTTCCTCGATGGCTTCACGGATCACTCCTAAATCCAAAACTGAAAGCACAGGGATCTCTGGGTCAGACACCGTTTGCAGGATATCCCTTAGACACGCTTCTATTTTGGGTTCATGAATTAAAGTCATTACCATGTCATATTTGGATAAGTACGTTGCATATATTGAAGATCTGCAAGAATATATCCCATATGTTCGGTATGAATACCTTGTTTTCCTCCTTTTTGAAAATAGGGATTTTCAGGAATGGTGAGCGTGGCTTCCTTCAATACTTCTGAAACTTCTTTGTAATAGGCTTCTTTTAATTCTGAAAGATTGACGCCTATACCAGCTTTTAATGCTATTTCATCAGCCTCGGTCATTTCAAAAAGCTCATTGGTATATTGCCATAAACCATCAATTGCCTCCTGCATTTTTTGATTACTTTCTTCGGTTCCATCGCCAAGACGTTTTACCCAATCGCCAGAAAATCGTTTGTGATAACTTACTTCTTTAATTGCCTTTTTTGCTATGGCCGAAAGTGTTTCGTCTTTGCTATGCTGAAGTTTTTCAACGAATAAATAATTAAAGACATCGAAGAGATATTGACGGGCAATAACGTAACCAAAATGAGTGTTAGGTTGTTCTACCAAAAGTACATTTTTATACTCACGTTCTTTTCGTAGGTAGGCCACATCATCTTCCGTTTTATGTATGGCTGAAAGCTTTGCAGCATATTGATAATAGCTTCTTGTTTGACCAAATAAGTCTAATGCAATATTGGTTAATGCAATATCGGTTTCCAAATTAGGTCCGTGACCACAAAGTTCCCCTAATCCCTGACCCAAAATGAGATTGTTATCTGCAATACCAAGTATGTAATTAAATAGCGCGGTTTTTTCCATTACATATGCTTTACTTCGTCTGGTAAATTATAAAAGGTTGGGTGACGGTATACCTTGTCTTTTGCCGGCTCAAAAAGTTCCCCATTATCTGCTGGGTTTGACGCAGTAATGTATTTACTTTCCACTACCCAAATACTTACACCTTCATTTCTACGGGTATAAACATCTCGTGCGTTTTCTAGAGCCATTTCGGCATCAGCGGCATGTAAACTTCCAAAATGACGATGTTCCAATCCGTTTTTACTTCGAACAAATACTTCCCAAAGGGGCCAATTTTTTTTCATCGGATTTTATTTTTAACTGGCTTTCGCCACTTTTTTACTTTGTTGTTTTTCGGCATACGCCATTGCCGCATCACGCACCCACGCTCCATTTTCCCAGGCATCTACTCGTGCTTTCATTCTTTCTTTATTACAAGGCCCATGTCCCTTCACCACTTGCCAAAATTCGTCCCAATCAATTTCACCAAAATCATAGTGTCCTGTTTCTTCATTCCACTTTAAATCGGGGTCTGGAACGGTAATTCCCAAAATGTCTGCTTGAGGAACGGTTTGATCTATAAATTGCTGACGTAATTCGTCATTGGTTTTACGCTTTAGTTTCCATTTTAAGGATTGCTCAGTATGAACCGAGGCAGCATCAGTAGGACCTAACATCATTAAACTTGGCCACCACCATCTATTTAACGCATCCTGTGCCATCGCTTTTTGCTCTTCGGTGCCTCGGCAAAGTGTTAACATAATTTCAAAACCTTGACGTTGGTGAAAACTTTCTTCTTTACATACACGCACCATAGCTCTAGCATAAGGTCCAAAAGACGTATTACAAAGTGGCACCTGATTTATAATGGCAGCGCCATCCACTAACCATCCAATCGCTCCAATATCTGCCCAAGTAATGGTAGGATAATTAAAAATGGAGGAATATTTTGCCTTACCTGAATGTAATTGTTCGTATAATTCATCACGGGAAACTCCTAAAGTTTCACAAGCCGAATATAGATACAATCCGTGACCCGCTTCATCCTGCACTTTTGCTAACAAAGCAGCTTTTCTTCGTAATGAGGGAGCCCTGGTAATCCAGTTTCCTTCAGGCAACATCCCAACAATTTCGGAATGCGCATGTTGAGAAATCTGCCGTATATGGGTCTGCCGATACTTCTCTGGCATCCAGTCTTTGGGTTCAATCTTTTCATCACGCTCAATACGTGCTTCAAAAATTTGCTCGAGATTTTTTATTTCTTTTTCACTCATAATCGTTCATTTATACATCAAAATCTATTTTTACTTTTTCAGAAAGCGGTACCGATTGGCAACTCAGAACCAAATCCTGCCGTAGCTCATCTTCTTCAAGAGCATAATTCACTTTCATTTCAACTTTTCCTTCAAGCACCTTGCATTTACACGTACTACACACCCCACCTTTACACGCGAAGGGTAAATCGGCTCCAGCCCCTAAAGCAGCATCTAACAAGTTGTCATAATCATTGGTCATAGTAAAATGAAACTCCTTTCCACCATCCACTATTGTTACTTCCACCCCCTCTACTTTTTGTTGCGCCAGACGCTCGGCTCTTTTTATATCTTCTTCTGAAAGTCCAGTGACAAACAATTCAAAGTGAATTAATTCTTTTGGCAAGCCGGCTTCCACAAGATAATTACTTACATACTTTACCATGTCTTCTGGGCCGCAAAGAAAAACCTCACTAGTATCAGGTATATCAATAAATGTTTTAGTCAACACCTTCATTTTATCGTCGTCAAAACGACCATTAAACAGTGCTATATCTCGTTGCTCTTTGGTTAAGAAATAATAGATTTCTAATTTTCCAAAATATTGATTCCGAAGCTGTTCCAGCGCTTCCTTAAAGATAATAGTTTTTGCGGTTCGGTTTACATAAAAAAGCTTGCAAGTAGCGTTAGGCTCTAATGCTAAATGTGTTTTTATCATGGACAAAATGGGCGTAATTCCGCTTCCTGCCGCAAAAAATAAATAGTTTTTTGTAGCGTTGGGTTGAGACTTCACTCCAAATTGACCGCTAGGAGCCATCACTTCGAGCGAATCCCCTTTTTTAAGCGATTCATTCACGAAGGTTGAAAAAACACCTCCAGGAATCTGCTTAACTGCCACTCTCCATATACCTTCCATAGGACTAGAGCAAAGGCTGTAGGAACGACGTACGTCTTCTCCATTAATCATCGCTTTTAAGGTAAGGTGTTGCCCTTGCTGAAATGCAAATTCCCGCTGAAGTTCTTCAGGGATGTCAAAACCGAGCACAGTGGTATCTTTCGTTTCTTTATAAACTTCAGATAATTTTAATTTATGAAATGTCGCCATTTTCTATAATTAAGAACACAAAACTAACGTTTGTTAGTTTGATTTGCAAGTTAAAAGTTTCTAAACGATTCCCCTAATTAAAACCGCTACCATATCTCTTTTTAAAAGATTTACATCAAGCTTTCCCCTTTTTTGATACCACAAATACAAGGTTCGCAAAGTTGAAAGTATAGAAAACAAAATAACTTCCGGATGACGGGGTTGTAATTGTCCTTGTGCGATGCCTTCTTTAATAATTGTTCGGAAATTTTCTTCATACGTTTCCCGCATCACGACAAAATTGTTAACATCAGTTTCAGCCATATGCATCCAATCATTATTGAGGGCTGCTAAAGCTTCAGACTGATTTACGGTAATATCAATATGCAACTCAATAAGTTTTTCTATTTTTTGAAGTGGCGAGTTATTCATCTTTAAAATAGCATTCATTCCAGAAGTAAATTCTTTGGCTAAATCTAAAATCAACACCGAAAGAATTTCCTGCTTTCCTTCAATGTGGTTGTACAAACTCGCCGCTTTTATTCCCATCGCCTGAGCAATATCACGTACTGTCACAGCGCTATAGCCCTTTTCTTTAAAAAGTTGCGACGCTTCGGCAATGATTTCGGCTTTTCGGGAAGTTGTTTTCATAGGTACTGCAATTTATAAAAAACATCCCTCTAAATCTCACATCAAATGGAGACTTTATTGTGTAATTATTAAAGTAAAATCATTTTTAGTTCTATTTTTGAACCCTTATGACAACTGGATTCGAAAGCAATGAACTTATCGATAGACTGCCTTCTCATTTAAAGCAGTATATCAAACCACAAAATTATGAGCAATACACGCCCATAAATCAGGCAGTGTGGCGTTTTGTGATGCGGAAAAATGTAGATTATTTAAGTAAAGTCGCTCACGAAAGTTATTTGGAAGGATTAAAAAAGACAGGAATTTCTATCAATGAAATTCCATCCATGTATGGCATGAACCGCATCCTAAAAGAAATTGGATGGGCAGCTGTGGCCGTGGATGGATTTATTCCGCCCAATGCTTTTATGGAGTTTCAGGCGTATAAAATTTTAGTGATTGCCAGTGATATCCGCCAGTTAGAAAACATCGAATATACCCCAGCACCCGATATTATCCACGAAGGAGCAGGTCACGCTCCCATTATCGCCAGTCCCGATTATGCTGAATATTTACGCCGTTTTGGAGAAATAGGAGCGAAAGCCATTTCCAGTGCGCATGATATTGAAATGTATGAAGCGGTGCGTGAACTTTCTATTTTAAAAGAAGCCGAAGGTACCCCTCAAGAGAAAATTGATGCCGCCGAAGCAAAAGTCCTTCAACTTCAAAATAAAGAAGTAGAGCCTAGTGAAATTTCATTGATTAGAAACTTACACTGGTGGACAGTGGAATACGGTATGGTGGGTACTGTTGAAAATCCGAAAATTTATGGTGCAGGGTTACTTTCCTCCATTGGGGAAAGTGAATGGTGCATGAAGGAGGAAGTAAAAAAACTCCCCTATTCTATTGATGCTGCCTATCAAGATTTTGACATTACAAAACCACAACCACAATTATATGTAACTCCAGATTTTGCGTATTTGCAAGAGGTTTTGGAAGAGTTTGCCAACACCATGGCGGTTCGAAAAGGAGGCTGGCGTGGTTTAAAAAAATTAATTGGTTCTAAGCAAATTGGCACCATCGAATTGAGTACAGGACTACAAATAAGCGGCGTATTTACCAAAATGATTCAAAATGATGATAATGAGGTAGTCTATTTTGAAACCGAAGGCGAGACTGCACTTGCCTATCGTGAAAAAGAAATGATTGGACACGGGGTAAGTCGTCATAACAATGGATTTAGATCTCCTTTGGGAAAATTGAAAGGCATCAATCTTTCTATCGAAAATATGGGACCGCGTGATTTACAAGCCTATAATTTCTATGATGGAAAACCTATTTCGTTTGAGTTTGAAAGTGGTATTACTGTAGAAGGAATGAACGTTACAGGAATGCGGAACCTAAATGGAAAGCTGATGCTGATTCAGTTTACCAATTGTTGGGTAAAATATAAAAATGAAGTGCTATTTTCACCAGAGATGGGTGATTTTGACATGGCAGTTGGGGAAGAAATTGTTTCGGCCTTTACAGGTCCTGCCGATTATCATTCGTTTGATTTGGTCACCCATAAAGCAAGTGAAACCGAAACTATACGAGTACAAATTTCTGAAGAGGAGAAAGTACTTAATGAATTATATAGTCAGGTTCGAACATACCGAGAAAGTGAATCTGAAAATGAAGCATTCCTTTCGGGGATTTTTGAGATTTTAAGAAATAAGTATCGTGAGGACTGGTTACTTTCTTTAGAAATTTATGAATTGATTTCAAGAAAAAATTCAGAATTTTCAGAGAAAGTTTTACAGCATTTAAACGACCTACAAACACGTAAACCAAAAATTGCTCATTTAATACAAACTGGGCTTTCTTTGCTAAAGAAATAAGTATTAATTTAAAATAGTTGCCCGACTTTTCGGGCAGTAAACATGGGATTATTCGATTTTCTATTCGGAAATAAAACAAAAAAGATTGACGATTTTAAAAGCCGTGGGGCTATTATTCTCGATGTGCGCACCAAAGGTGAATATCAAGGTGGTGCCATTCCAGGTTCAAAAAACATTCCTTTGCAACAACTTTCTTCAAAAATGAATGAAATTAAAAAATGGAATAAACCCGTAATTACCTGTTGCGCCAGTGGCATGCGAAGTGGTAGTGCCGCAGGTATACTTCGGTCCAATGGCATTGAAGCGATGAACGGTGGCGGTTGGTTTAATTTGAGCCAGAAATTATAGTTTCTTAACCGAAACAGGAAAATCCTGCCCGAACCCAAAGCTGGAAGGATACTGTGGGCTTCCCTTATACTTTTCGGAGATTTCGGGCACCCGACTTTCCAAATAGGCCTTTAGTTCGTTTACTGTAATACGATTGTCACCACTATCTGCCTTACCCGAAAGTGCTTCTAAAAGCGCATAGGTAAAAACACCATGTCCCAACTCATCAAATTCTGTCGCAAATTGCTGACTTCCACTTGCAGTAAGCCAATGTGTACCGGTACTACGTGCCAACTGTGCAATGGCTTTTTCCTCAACAGCTCCTCTAGCAGCAACCGTCGCCAATGCTCCAGCACTTTGGCAAGCATCCAAAATATACAATTGCTTTTGGGCAATTATTCCGGAGGCGATTTTCTTTAATTCGGTAGCAGAAATTCCCTTTTGTTTTAAAGCACCATCATCACCATACAATTGAGTAACGTCGCTAGGCACCAAATAAAATTCGTTTTCCCCACTTTCGCTCATCACCCCATGTCCTGCATAATAAAAGATAAAAATGTCTTGCGGATTAGCAACCGAAGCGATTTCGGTAAGTCTTGAAATGATATTGTCTCTTATCGCTTCGCTATTTTTTATAAAATACACATGTGTTTTGGAAGTGATTTTCGATAAACCGCTTTGCACACTCTCTTGAAAACCCGTCGCGTCTGCTACGGCATAGTTTAAATTGTATTTTGAATTTTGGTATTCATCTATTCCCACAATAAGTAAATGTGCTTGTATCCCCTGTGGTTTTATTAAAGATTGTTGTGGAGGGTTGTAAATAACATTCAGCTTTTCTGGTGTGCTTTCCGTCCCTTGAGAATTAATAGCGATAGCCGAAAATTCGTTGAGACCTTCAATTAATTGAACCTCCAACTCCTTTTTATTGGCATCGTGAGTAACATCGTCTTCCACAAATAAATTTCTAGAGTTATTCCCAACTAACTTTCCGTTCTGATACAAACGAATTTCCTTCACTTTATTACCATTTGCCTGGGCCTCCAAAATAATTTTCCCTTTTTCAGCATCCACCGTAATCTCACTTACCGAATCATCATCAACATAAAGGTTACGGGAACCTTGAGAATAGCTTAGTGAAAGGCTAGGTGGTGGCGACATACTTTCAAGATTTCCGCTGCTCTTAAATTCTTTGGAAGCAAGCACTTGATACAAAAGGCGTGGTGTATAAAACTTATCAAAAACACTTTCTAACGGAATAGTTTTCTTATTTTTTATAAAAGCCACTTTATCCCAACCTTCTTGCGATCCATCAAATTGTCCATCTGGAGTATAGGCAATCCAGCTTTGGTCTTCAAAAATGTAAAGTCGAAGCAACTCCTTTAGCGTAAGTAAATCGATAAATTTAATTCCGCCAGATTCGGGTGTGGCAATAATGGTATTGGTTACAAAATCACCGTCAAATTTTCCGTAGTTATTTAATTTAAAGTTTTGAACTTTCTTCCCAGTAGGAATATGATAGACCATCATTCCTGTATTAAATCCAGCTAAAAGCAAATAATCTTCATTGGGGGATAGGAAACCATCCATCATAAAATTTTCAAAATGTCCCTCAATGCTTCGCTTTACATCGCCTGTGGCAACGTCTAAAATTTCTATTTTATTGGCCGTAGTGTTACAGACCAAAAGCTCTTTCCCACCATTTATATGAAAGATTCCAAAGTACTTACCATCTTTTGACCACTTTTGAGCTTTCGCACCAAAATCGAAATAATTCAATTTGTCATAAAAAATTTGATCTCCGTGAATTTCACGTGTAGCAAAAGCCACAGCATTATTAAACGGTGCTAAACTGAAGGAGTTTTCAAAAAAACTAACGTCTGTATTTAGGGGTTTATAGAAAATTTCTGTATTCGTTTCGGTATTAATAACACGTAATCCATTTGAAGAAATGGTGGCTAATAATTTTGTGTTTGGACTAAATGCCGAATGTCTAATGTCTTTAAAATTTTCAATAACATCTTTAAAGCTATTTGCGTCTCCACGATTAAAAACTTTAATAGGATCTATCGTTGAAGTCACTGCAAACACTTTATCCGAGCTTGGGTCCACAATCATTTTTGCAGAACTAAAATCATCTCTATAAGTGGCATTGTATTTCGTAAACTGAGTAACCTTAGGATGCGCCATAATGGAATAGGTTTTGGTTCCATATTGTGCAGAAAATAATAACTCCACCATATCCCCGTTTTGATAGCCCACAATTTGCGTAGGTTCAATAACATCATGACCATAGGTTATTAAAGGGGTGTTTTCAAAAAGTTTATATCTACCGTAATTACCATTATAGCTCATTTGGGCATAGACATGCGTGTCATTATCAATAACTCCAAAAGCACCATCTTCATTAGTAAAAGCACCTAACACTTCTCCCGTTTCGGCATTCATTTGAGTTAGTGGCAATGCATTCATTTGAATCCATAACTTTTTCCCATCTTTACTCTTAGTAACATCAAAAATGGAAGGCATTAATAAGCCTTCAATCTCCTTTTCTATGGGGAATGATTTGTTCCAGAGTACTTTTCGGGAAGCCAGTTCCATTCGCATATACACTGCTTTGGAAGCTTGCATATCATATACTGCTCTAAGCACATCCCCATTATTGAACATCGCAATGATGTCGCTATTTAAGGGTTTGTATTCAGAATTTTCAAAGGAATACATAAAGTTATCTCCATAATTTGAAGATATAAACGCAAACTTACCGTTGGGACTAAATTCAAAATAATTTATTTCACCCTCTCCTGGAAAAGGCGGCATATTTCCTGGAAGAAAATTGCCCGTGGCTTCATCTAAGGCATACAATGATGCCATATAGTTTTGGTCTTGTGCAAAAAAAACAAGCTGTCCTTGCCCTTCAATTTCAAAGAATAACATAGAAAATATTCTGCCTAACGAGTAGCCTTTCAGTTTTTCGAAAGTTTCTGTACTAAATACCTCTATGGTATTATTTGCCAGCACATACGCTTTTCCATCCTTCTCATTAATTTCAATTTGGGTAATAGAATTTGAATAATCTAGAGTTTTATATAGCAATCCAGATTTCTCGTCCCAAAATTTTAGGGTTTTGTCCATATACCCATAGGTAACCAAAACGCCTCTTTTAGAATCCAACGCTGAAGTTGTAATAGCTTCGGAATGATTACTCTGAACGACAAATTCTTGTTGCGCTTGCAAACAAAAAGTTGCAAAAGCAAAAACTACAACTAATACTGAACGTACCATATTATTCGTGCGTTATTTCAACCATTAATGGGACCACGTACCCTTCTGCACCATCTTTCACTTTAAATCCTGGAGTTCCCGAAGCGTATTGCACCATACCTTTATCAATAAGTGATGCTCCTAAGGCAGCTTTAATTTTTGAAGTAAGTCCGCCTTCGGTATTCTGCATTTTTTCAAGGAGTTCTTTTTCGTCTAGTTTTTGCTGACTAAAAAGAATAAGCAAATAATCTGTTCCTGGGTTATTATCCATTCTAATCACTTTCTTTTCACTTGGGAATGCCAATTCTGAATCTGCACCAATGAGTGGCGACATGCCATCTTCGTAAGGTAAGATTTTATTTATTTTTTGAGATAAATCCGTTGCGAAAGCATAGATATAACCTTCATTTACATTATTTAAGTAAAAACGGAATCGTGTTCCCGAAGGATAACCCTCCGTCATTCTATAGGCTACTAAATCTTCTCCTTCCACGTCATCTTCAACTACTAAGTTCCTAGTAGAAATACGGGTAACTTCCATGGGCTGTCCTGTATTGGTTTCAAAACGTAAACTTCCTTCAGGCAATTTTGAAGCAATAGGATTAGGATCCACTTGTCCAGCAGGTAGCGTAGGCTTTATAGGCTGGTTTGGACTATTAGGTTCAACTCGGGGAATTGAAGGTCTATTGGGTTGATTTGGGGTATTAGGCACCACTTTTGGAATTGAAGGAATATTATTTACTTCTTTCCTTTTATAGTAACTATAAGGTTGTAATGCCCCCATTGCCCATTCTTCGTAAACTGAATAAGGAACCCAGATAAAACCGCCATCACCCCAGCCGGTTCCCCAGCTATTTAAAAGACGAAATGCGCCACCTTCATAATTATCGTCATAGCCTATAACTACCATAGCGTGATATCCATGCTTTTTTGCCATAGTACCTTTATCGGTTTCTGTTGATCGCCATACTTTAGTTGCCTTGAAAAAACTTTCAGGAAGTTTCATCCCTAATAAAACAGGATATCCTTCGGCTAGTGCTTTTTTTGTGGCATTAGTTTTTACTCCGTAATCTTGGGTATCAAAAAAGAAAAGTGTTTGGTAGTCCCTAATTCTATAATCAATTGCCTCCAATTGAACAGCCGTACTTATTTGAGGATTACATTGATAGGGTAATGATTTTAACATCGGAGCACCCGCCACCTTTAAAGCTTCTAATCCTAATTTAGGATTGGCACCTTTATTACAATTTAAATCATCTTCATTTTTAATAATAGCATATACATAGGAAGGAGATAAGGCATTCTCTGTGATTGTTTGCTTATTTGTAATACCTAAGTCTTTCGCCAACATGATAGTGCGTAAACCATAAGCACTGGCAAATGCGACGCAAGTACCGTATTGACCTTGATTTCCAGGAATTGGAGAAAACTGCTCTAAAGAATAACTACTTGGAAGGTTATCGTAAGTTGAAGCGGTAAACTGTGCTTTATATGGAATACTACGATAGGATTCTTCATCCCAAATCATACCCATAGGATAGTCTTGGGCAAAGGAGAAAAAAGAAATGAAAAAGATAATAAAAGTTAGATGTCTCATAACGTATGGTTTTTACGTCATAAAATTGCTATTAACTTTTAAAACTTAAAATAGGGCATCTGTCGTATAATCAAAATACAAAACCCCCCTCCATTGTTGGAGGGGGTTTTACTATTAAAGATATAGGTT
>TARA_R110002074_G_scaffold48875_2_pt1 | contig 133200 bp, 116 predicted proteins | sample TARA_R110002074 | Tara Oceans TARA_R110002074 (sample SAMEA4397215) | marine metagenome | biome: Polar Biome; feature: [MIX] marine epipelagic wind mixed layer (ENVO:01000061); material: water (ENVO:00002006), including particulate matter (ENVO:01000060) such as... | depth...
CTTGATGATGCGCCAGCAGAACGGATAGCGGTACGCCTTACCCTCGTTGGACTTGATCGCGGCGATGATCATCAGTACAACCGCCCCGATGATCACACCCCAGATCAGCAGAAACCCGATAAAGACCACCATCAGCAGCACGCACAGCAACCCCGCCAGCGCGACACTGATCTGGAAGTTGAGCGCTTCCTTGCCCTGGTCATCGATAAAGGGATCCTGATCCTTCTTCAACTGCCACACCAAGAGCGGCCCAATCAGGCTGCCAAACGGAATCAGGCAACCAAGAAACCCGGAAACATGCGCAATCAGCGCCCATTTGCGTGCCTCAGGGCCGGGCAGCCCGGTATCCACCACGGTTTGCGTTTCATCAATCATTGCCGGACTCCCCATTGAAGCTCAGTTAACAGGCTGCTTGTCGAAGCCTATATCGCAACCCCTATCCCACTTTGCTAAAACCGATTACTCGGTTTCCAGCGCAGCCAGTTGCAATGCAAACAGCTGGTCAACACCCTGCCTGGCCAATGCCAGCATAGCATTCAGCTCTTCGGCACTGAACGGCGCGGCTTCAGCGGTGCCCTGCACTTCGATAAAGCCGCCCTTGTCGGTCACCACGACGTTCAGGTCGGTGTCGGCGGCAGAATCTTCCAGGTAATCCAGATCCAGCACCGGCTCGCCCTGGTAGATACCCACGGACACGGCCGCAATCATCTGCACCGCCGGAACCTTCTTCAGCGAACCGCGCTGCTTCATGACCCGTAACGCATCGACCAGCGCCACGCAGGCACCGGTGATGGAAGCAGTACGAGTGCCGCCGTCGGCCTGGATCACATCGCAGTCGATATACAGGGTATTTTCGCCCAGGGTTTTCAGGTCCACCGCGGCACGCAGCGAACGACCGATCAGACGCTGAATCTCAAGGGTACGGCCGCCCTGCTTCCCACGGCTGGCTTCGCGCTGCATGCGGCTGCCAGTGGAGCGCGGCAACATGCCGTATTCGGCGGTGATCCAGCCCTGACCCGAACCGCGCAAAAAGCGCGGGACGCCGGCCTCGACGCTGACGGTGCAGATCACCTTGGTATCGCCAAATTCCACCAGCACGGAGCCTTCAGCATGCTTGGTGTAATGTCGAGTCAGGGTTACCTGACGCATCTGATCGGCTTCGCGGCCACTGGGACGTTTCATTTTTTGAATCCTTGTACTGCAAGTATGTGTGGCTGGGATTATACGGTGCCAGCAGGCGGGGCGACACCTGAGAGTGCGCGGGGGTACAATGCGGGTCCGTTTACGCACTCCTTTGCATCAAGAGGCCCACCGATGGTGTATAGCATGACCGCCTTTTCGCGCTGCGAATTGAGCACAGATCAGGGCAACCTTGCCTGGGAAATCCGCTCGGTCAACCATCGCTACCTGGAGCCGACCCTGCGCCTGCCAGAGGCCTTCCGCGAACTTGAAGGCCCATTGCGTGAGCGCCTGCGCAAGGAGTTCGCCCGTGGCAAACTGGAATGCACGCTGCGCTTCAATCCTGCTCACCAGAGCGCTGACGGGCTGCAACTGAATCAGCCTCTGGTAAGCCAACTGGTCGCGGCGGCCACGCAGATCAGCCAGCAACTGGACAATCCGGCACCGATCAACCCCTTGGAGATCATGGCCTGGCCCGGCGTGCTGGGCGGCGCCCAGGATGATCAGGCGCAGTTGACCGCCCAAGCCAGTCAGCTATTCAGCCAGGCCGTTGATGACCTGAAGGTCCAGCGCGCCCGTGAAGGTGCCGAGCTGAAGAAGTTGCTGGAGGAGCGCCTGGTATCTATCTCCGAGCGCGTGGCCACGCTACGGCAGATGATGCCCAGCCTGCTGGATGCGCATCGGCAGAAGCTGATCGACCGCTTCAACGAAGCGCGCCTGGAACTTGATGGCACCCGCGTGGAACAGGAGCTGGTGCTGCTGGCGCAGAAAATCGACGTGGCCGAGGAGCTTGATCGGCTCGACACGCATATCACCGAAACCCGCCACGTACTCGGCGGCAAGGTAGCGATGGGCCGGCGGCTGGATTTTCTCATGCAGGAGTTCAACCGCGAGGCCAATACCCTGGGCTCCAAGGCGATCGACAGCCGCAGCACCCAGGCCGCGGTCGACCTGAAGGTCTACATCGAGCAGATGCGCGAACAGGTCCAGAATATCGAATGACCCGGGCACATTACCCGCTGCCCCTTTAGAGCATCACTTTGGCCAGAGCAACGCTACAGCGCCCCAACGTCTACCGTCAGCCAGGCTTTCTGCCCTTTGTCATTGCCCGGCTGATCGCGGTATTCGCCATGCAGATCCAGGCCATCGTGGTGGCCTGGCAGGTCTACGAGCTGACCAATGATCCGCTGTCGCTAGCCTACGTCGGATTGGCGCAGTTTGTACCCATGGTGCTGCTGCTGATGCCGGCCGGCGATCTAATCGACCGCTTCGACCGCAAGCGCATTCTGGCGCTGAGCTGGGCCGGGGCAGCGCTGTGCAGCGCGGCCCTGCTCTGGCTGTCGCTGAGCGATACCCAGGAAGTCTACTGGTTCTATCTGGCGCTGGCGCTGTATGGCAGCGCGCGGGCCTTTATCGGCCCAGCGCTGCAGAGCCTGCTACCGCAGATCGTCCCACGTGATCACCTGGCCCAGGCGATTGCCGCCAACAGCATGATCATGCGCACCGCGACCATCCTCGGCCCGGTGCTCGGCGGCCTGCTGTTTGCCCTTGGCGGCGGTGAGCTGACCTACTCTGTTTGCCTGCTGTGTTTCGCCGGCGGCCTGGTGCTGCTATACCGGGTGCCGGTGCACTATGCGGAGAAAATGCAGGCCCTGGAGGCCACGGCCTGGAAACGCTTTACCGCCGGGATCGGTTTTATACGCTCACGGCCGATCATTCTCGGCACCATTTCACTGGATCTGTTTGCGGTACTGCTCGGCGGCGTGGTCGCGCTCCTGCCTATCTACGCCAAGGAAGTGCTGCACGTCGGGCCGGAGGGCCTGGGCGCACTGCGCAGCGCCATGGCCATCGGCGAGATCATGGTCGGCATGTATCTCAGCGCGCGGCCCTTCAACCGCCATGTGGGGCGCACCATGTTTATCGCGGTAGCGATCTTCGGCGTGGCCAATCTGGTGTTTGCGCTATCGACCCTGTTCTGGCTCTCGTTTATCGCGCTGATGGTCGCTGGCGCAGCGGACATGGTGAGCATGTATATCCGCTCGGCGCTGATCCAGTTTTCCACTCCAGACAGCATGCGCGGCCGCGTCAATGCGGTGAATATGCTGTTTATCGGCTCATCAAATGAGTTGGGGGTGTTTCGTGGCGGCACCAGTGCCGCCTGGGTTGGCGTGGTGCCGGCAGCGATTATCGGCAGCCTGTGTACTTTGGGTGTGGCCGGCGGGCTGGCGCTGGGCTTCAAATCCCTGCGCCAAGTGAATCGCTTTGAAGACGCCTCGCCGGCGAATCGCACCGACGGCTCGACTCAAGCCTGAGGCTTGCCGATCAGCTTACGCAGTAACGCAACATCATCCTCCAGCACCAGAACCGCTTCCGCCCGGCGGAACGCCACCTCGGCATGCTGTTCGGCGATGGTACGAAACTGCTCGCCGCGCTCAGCCAGCGCCTGCAGGGCCTTTTGCAGGCGCACCTGCACCTCGACCAGGGCAGCACCATCGCGGGCGATTGGCGTGAAGATATCCTCGAAAAGGTCTTCCAGCCGCAGAGCCGGGATCCACACCTGCGGGCAGCAGGTCTCTTCGCTTGGCTGCGGCTGTGCGTTACCTGGCCAACAGGAGAGAATACGTACGGCGCGGCCAATCACATCAATGGCTGTGCCAGGATCGTTCATCGAAGGCGACAGCGCCCGGGAAGCAATTTCGGCCAGCACGGCCAGACCGAAGCGCGGATCCTGATCGAATGAGCGCTCCTTGCCCACGGTGAAGGCAGCGCGCAGATCGTCCATGCATGCGTCATCCGCACCAGCGGTTATCCAGGCCAGCGGGCGCGCCTCGTGGACAAAACTGCCCGGTAAGCTGCTCACATAAACCTGTAAGCCGTGCTCCTGAGCACAACTCGACAGCTCGCTCGCATCCAGGTGCTGCACATAACCGATGCTGGCAGCGTAAAGCGGAGTCAAACCATCAGGGAGCTGGTCGTCAAGCCAGGGGTGGCCACCAATACAGGGATCATCGACACGATCCTGAAGCGCCTTGAGCGCTGCCTGCTCGACGCGATCGGTGGTGTCGCCCACCCGACCGAACAACGATAGATGATCAATCCAGCGCAGCATGGTGATGACGATGATCAGGATCACCAGCAGCGTAAAGGCAAACAGTACCACCCGCCCCCGCTCGCCATATGCCTCTGTACTGAGCGCAATGATGCCGACCAGGCTGAACAGAAAGGACCCGATAAAGGTGCCTAGTACATTCTGCGTGGTGGTGTCCTGCATCAGCAGCCGTATGGCCCGCGGCGTGACGCTGGAGGTGGCGGCGGCATAGGCCGATACCATGACCGTCAGCGAAAAGGTGGTGACCGTCAGCATGCTCGAGGCGAGAATATTGAGGATGGTTTCCACCGAATCGGCGCCAATGCTCACCGGCAAGCCTTCGGGCATCACCCGCTCAGCCGCGGTCGCCAATAGCGCAGCGAACACCGCCAGCAGTGCAAACAGCGCCGCACGCACCCAGAGCATCCGCGTCAGCTGGGCCAGCAGCCATTGCCATTTCGAGATCATGCAGTACTCCGGAACAGGAAGGCGCGCGGGCCAGGAGCCGCTAGAATAGCGCCAACTGCGCGCAGGTAAAGCGCAGAGTCATGACGCAGCGGCGCAATGCCCCTATAATCACCCGATTATTCAAGCCGTTGACCCGCAGGACTCCCCCTGATGACCCAAGCCACTGGCACCCTGTACATCGTTTCTGCCCCCTCTGGCGCAGGTAAAACCAGCCTGGTAAAGGCGCTGATCGATCAACTCGACAGCCTGCGGGTATCTGTCTCGCACACCACCCGGACCATGCGCCCGGGCGAACTGAATGGCGTCAATTACCACTTCGTCAGTCGTGATGTCTTTATCGACCAGGTCAATCAGGGCGATTTTCTCGAGCATGCCGAAGTGTTCGGTAATCTCTATGGCACCTCCCAGCGTGCAGTGGAAAAAACCCTGGCTCAAGGCCACGACCTGATCCTGGAAATTGACTGGCAAGGCGCGCAGCAGGTACGCCACGCGCTGCCCCAGGCCCGTTCGATCTTTATCCTGCCGCCGTCGCGCGAAGCGCTGCGCGACCGCCTGACCAACCGGGGTACCGACGACGACGGCGTGATCGAGAAGCGCATGTCCCAGGCGCGTGACGAAATCAGCCACTACGTGGAATATGATTACCTGGTTATCAATGACGACTTTCATACCGCCCTGGATGATCTGAAGGCGATCCTGCGCAGTCACCGCTTGAGTCAGAGCTGCCAGCAGGAGCGTTATCAGGGCATGTTGGCCGCGCTCTTGTCAGACTAGGGCTGCATTCAGTACACTGCACGGTCGTGCGACCCGTTCTGGGCGCGTCGAGTTACGTTATTAAAGCCGTTCCGGAGTACACCCATGGCCCGCGTTACCGTTGAAGACTGCCTGGAAAATGTAGAAAACCGTTTTGAGCTGGTTATGCTGGCCACCAAACGTTCGCGTCAGCTAGCCACCGGCGGCAAAGAGCCGAAGGTAGCCTGGGAAAACGACAAGCCCACCGTAGTCGCCCTGCGTGAAATCGCCGGCGGCCTAATTTCCAACGAGATTTTGGCACAGGAAGCCATTCAGGATCAGCAGGAACCGCTGTACTCGATGGAATCAGATCTGGACGAGTAACTGCCATGCGCAGGTCAGTGACAGGCCGCCACAGGGCGCCAGCCACTGGCGCCGATATCTGCGCACCCGTTACCAGGAGAGCCCTATGTCTGGCATAGAGGCTTTCGCCGAACGACTAGACCGTTATCTTGAGCCGGACCAGGTCAATCTGGTCCGGCGCGCGTATTTCTACGCCGAGCAGGCCCACGATGGCCAGACCCGGCGCAGTGGCGAGCCCTACGTCACTCATCCCCTGGCAGTTGCCCACATCCTTGCCGATATGCATATGGACCATCAGAGCCTGATGGCGGCCATGCTGCATGACGTGATCGAAGATACCGGCATTCCCAAGGATGCCCTGGTCAGCCAGTTTGGCGACACCGTGGCGGAACTGGTCGACGGCGTCAGCAAGCTGACCCAGATGACCTTCGAGACCAAAGCCGAAGCGCAAGCCGAAAACTTCCAGAAAATGGCCCTGGCCATGGCGCGGGATATTCGCGTGATTCTGGTCAAGTTGGCTGACCGCCTGCACAACATGCGCACCCTTGGCGCCCTGGCTCCGGAGAAGCGCCGGCGTATCGCCAAGGAAACGCTGGAGATCTACGCACCCATAGCCAATCGCTTGGGCATGCACACCCTGAGCACCGAGTTCGAGGATCTAGGCTTCAAGGCCATGCATCCGATGCGCTCGAACATGATTGATCGCGCCGTGCGCAGTGCTCGGGGTAACCGCAAGGAGCTACTGAACAAGATCCTCGAATCGCTGCAGGAATGCCTGGAGCGTCAGGGCATGCCTGGCAAGGTAATGGGCCGCGAGAAACACCTGTACGGCATCTACCAGAAGATGCGCGGCAAGCGTAAGGCCTTTACCGAGATCATGGACGTGTACGCGTTCCGCATCATCGTCGACAAGCCCGATACCTGCTATCGGGTGCTTGGTGCCGTGCATGGCCTGTACAAACCCTTCCCTGGGCGTTTCAAGGATTACATTGCGATTCCCAAGTCCAATGGCTATCAGTCGCTGCATACCACGCTATTTGGTTTGCACGGTGTGCCCATCGAAATCCAGATCCGTACCGAGGAGATGGAAGACATGGCCAACAACGGCATTGCCGCGCACTGGGTCTATAAATCCAAGGACGACGTGATCAACGGCCATCACGCGCGCACCCGCCAATGGCTCAAGGGCGTAATGGAGTTGCAACAGAACGCTGGCAATTCGCTGGAGTTTATCGAAAACGTCAAGATCGACCTGTTCCCGGACGAAGTCTACATATTCACGCCAAAAGGCCGCATCATGGAGCTGCCGAAAGGCTCCACACCGGTCGATTTCGCCTATGCGGTGCATACCGATGTGGGTAACAGCTGCATCGCTTGCCGGGTAAATCGCCGGCTGGCGCCGCTGTCGGAGCCGCTGCAAAGCGGCCAGACCGTTGAGGTGATTACCGCTCCGGGCGCGCGGCCGAATCCGGCCTGGCTGAGCTTCGTCATCACCGGCAAGGCGCGCAGCAATATTCGCCACTTCCTCAAGCACCAGCGGCATTCCGAATCCATTGCGCTGGGTGAGCGCCTGCTCGACAAGGTGCTCGCAAGCTTTGATACCACTCTGGCAGAAGTGCCGGCAGAGAATATCCAGCAAGTGCTCCGAGAGTGCGATATGGAGCTGATGGAAGATCTGCTCGCCGATATCGGCCTGGGCAATCGCATGGCCTATGTAGTGGCCCGTCGGCTGCTGGCGAATTCCGATCTGGGGAAAGCGGACACCGAGACCATCAGCGCCAACGAGCCGTCCGATGCCGATATCCGGGAGATGCCCCTGGCGATCCGCGGCACCGAAGGGTTGGTGGTCAGCTTTGCACGCTGCTGTAACCCGATCCCGGGTGACCCGATTATCGGTTATCTGTCCTCCGGCAAGGGCATGGTGATTCACCAGGAAAACTGCAGCAAACTGGCGGACAATCGCCACAGCAACGAAAAGACCCTGCATCTGACCTGGGATAAAGACGTCAGCGGCGAATTCACCATTGAGCTCCAGGTTGAACTGGTCAACGAACGCGGCATCATCGCCCAGCTCGCTGCGGGCATTACCATGGCTGATGCCAGCATCGACAAGATCAGCGTCGATGAGCGTGATGGCCGTGTCAGCGTTGTGCAACTGGTGGTCCGCGTCCGCGACCGCCTGCACCTGTCCCAACTGATCAAGCGGATCCGCGCCCTGACCGGCGTGATGCGCATTACCCGTCTGAAAAACTGAATACATCTGGAGTTTCAATGAACAAACAAGTGATCACCAGCGACCGGGCACCGGCCGCTATCGGACCTTATTCTCAGGCCATCAAAGTCGGTAATACCGTGTACCTATCCGGTCAGATTCCGCTGGATCCTGCCACCATGGAAGTGGTCGAAGGTATGGAAAAGCAGATCTGTCAGGTATTCGACAACCTCAGCGCCGTGGCAGAAGCGGCTGGCGGCTCGCTGCAGGACATCGTCAAACTGAATATTTTTCTGACCGATCTGGGGCATTTCGCCCTGGTCAACGAGGTGATGACCCGCTATTTCCAACAGCCCTATCCCGCTCGGGCGGCCATTGGTGTGGCTGCGCTGCCCAAGGGCGTTCCGGTAGAGATGGATGGGGTGATGGTCGTCGGCTGAGCTTCAAACCAAAAAGGGCGCCCCGCAGGGGCGCCCTTGATCTCTGACTGACGTCTTAGCTTTCCAGCTTGGCGTCCAGCGTGATCTCCGCATTAAGCAGCTTGGAGATCGGGCAACCCTTTTTGGCCTTGCCCGCGATTTCTTCGAACTTGGCCTGGTCGATGCCCGGAATGCGCGCGCGCATATCCAGATGCACGGCCGTCACGGCAAAACCATCACTCTGCTTTTCCAGCGTTACGGTCGCCTTGGTATCGATGCTGTCCGGGGTAAAATTCTCTTCGCCCAGCAACATGGAAAAGGCCATGGAGAAACAGCCCGCATGGGCTGCGCCGACCAGTTCTTCAGGATTGGTACCCGGGGCATCCTCAAAACGCGTGTTGAAGCCGTAGGGGTTCTCTTTCAGCGCGCCACTCTGGGTCGAAACAGTGCCTTTACCGGTTTTAAGATCGCCTTGCCAATGGGCTGATGCAGTCTTTTTCATGACGTGTCCTCGTTTCAGATTGCCATATGAAAGCCGGCCTCGCAGCCAGCTCTCCCGTGCAGTTGGGACAACGCCAAAGTCGTTTCGGTCCATCTGCACGCAAATGGACCGGCCGCGCCGTCAGTCTGCGGCCAACATCGCCGCATAGCCTTCACGGAAGCTCGGGTACTGCGGCTGCCATCCGGATTCCCTGGCCAGCGCATTGCTGCACCGCTTGCTACCCACCCGGCCACTGGGCGCACCGCTGTCAGACAAGGCCACACCCAACTGCTGCGACAGCCAACTGGCTACGTCGTACATGCTCGCGGACTCGTCATCCACACCCAGATAGCAGGGCGCCAGCAGCTCATCCTTTTCCACTTCCAGCAACAGATGCTCCAGCAGCGCGGCGGCATCGTCGCGGTGAATACGATTGGTGAACTGCTCTGGCTCCTGCGGTACATGTAGCCCATTGCGCACCTGCTCGATCAGCCGCGTACGGCCTGGGCCATAGATGCCCGCCAAACGCACAACACTGGCTGGCACACCGCTGCGCAAGGCCACGTCTTCCGCGCGAATCAGGGCCTTGGCGGTATCGCTATCGGCCAGGGCCGGGCTATTTTCCGTGACCCACTCGCCCTGGCTCTGGGCGTAAACCCCGGTGCTGGACACCTGCAGCAGGTAACTCAATGGCTTGCGCCCTTCTGCAACCCAGCCCAGAACCCGCTGCAGCCCTTCCACATACAACTTCTGGTATAGCTCGGCGTCACGGTTGCCGGCCGCCGGGCAGTAGATCAGGTAATCCACACGGGCTGGCCAGTCAGCCGGCTTGTCATCCTTGAGCAGGTCCAACGCCAGCGGCGTTATGCCTTCAGGCAAGGCGCTCGGATCACGCCGCAACCCGGTTACCTGCCAACCCCGCTGAGCCAGGCGCAAACCCAGCGCCGTACCCAGATCACCACAACCGACAATAAGTACCTGTTTCATTGTTTTCCTCTATCGATCAACCCGCTATGCTTAGGGCCATTGAATATGAGAGCAGTATACGCCATGACCCTGACCGAACTGCGTTACATCGTTACCCTGGCCCAGGAGCAGCACTTCGGCCACGCGGCGGAGCGCTGCCATGTATCACAGCCGACGCTGAGCGTGGGGGTCAAGAAGCTCGAGGACGAGCTGGGGGTGATGATTTTCGAGCGCAGCAAGAGCGCGGTCAGAGTCACGCCGATTGGCGAGCGCATTGTGGCCCAGGCGCAGAAGGTCCTCGAAGAATCGATGACCATTCGCGAACTGGCCAGCGCCGGCAAGAACCAGTTGTCCGCGCCGCTCAAGGTAGGCGCGATCTACACCATCGGCCCCTATCTGTTTCCGCACCTAGTGCCACAGTTGCACAACGTGGCGCCGGAAATGCCGCTGTATATCGAAGAGAACTTTACCCATGTACTGCGCGACAAACTGCGCAATGGCGACCTGGACGCAATCATTATCGCGCTGCCTTTCAACGAGGCCGACGTACTGACCAAGCCGCTCTACGATGAACCCTTCAGCCTGCTGATTCCGGCTAATCATCCCTGGGCAGACCGCGACAATGTCACCCTTGAGGAGCTTGATGACAACAAGCTGCTGCTGCTCGGCGAGGGCCATTGCTTCCGTGACCAGGTGCTGGAAGCTTGCCCCAGCCTGCGCAAGAATGATGAGCAGTCGCGGCAAACCACCATCGAATCCAGTTCACTGGAAACCATTCGGCACATGGTTGCCTCCGGCATCGGCATGACCGTACTGCCAATGTCTGCCGCCGATGATCGCTATTACAGCTCCGAACTGCTGGTCACCAAGCAGTTCAAGACGCCGGCGCCCTATCGCACCGTCGCCATTGCCTGGCGTGCCAGCTTTCCACGGCCCAAGGCCATCGAGATACTCAGTGATTCGATCCGGCTATGCTCAGTAGGCCAAGGCCCGGCAGGCCAGCCCAAAGCGCGCAAATAAGCCTATGCCCGCCGTGCAGGAAATGACCTCACTGACGGCCCTCAAGGGCATAGGTCCAGCGCTGGCCGAAAAGCTTACCAAGCTGGGCCTGAGCTCGGTGCAGGACATTCTGTTCCATCTGCCGCTGCGCTATCAGGATCGCACCCGCGTGATGCCGATCGGCGCCCTGCGGCCCGGCATGGATGCGGTCATTGAGGGTGTTGTGCAAGGCGCGGATGTGGTCATGGGCCGGCGCAAGAGCCTGCTATGCCGTATCCAGGACGGTAGCGGCACCCTAAGCCTGCGCTTCTACTATTTTTCCGGGGCTCTGAAATCCAATCTGCAACGCGGTAGCCGCTGGCGTTGCTATGGCGAGGTAAGGCCCGGTGCCTCGGGTCTGGAGATCTATCATCCCGAGCTGCAGAACCTGGACAGCAATGAGCCGTTGCCGGTCGCCGAGACCCTGACGCCCATTTACCCGAGCACCGAAGGCCTGTCGCAACAGCGCTTGCGTAGCCTTTCTGACGCTGCGCTGGCCTGGCTGGCGCAGGGCAATAGCCTGATTGACCTGCTGCCCGAAGAGATCGCCAGCGAGTACCAACTGGGCTCCCTGCATGAGGCGATTCGCACCCTGCATCGCCCGCCGCCTTCGGTGGATTTACAGGCCCTGGAAGAAGGCCGCCATTGGGCGCAGCATCGGCTCGCCTTTGAAGAACTGCTGGCCCACCAGTTGACCATGCTGCGCCTGCGCGCCCAGTTCCGCGCGCATCAGGCGCCCGCCATGCCGCCCAGTAAAGAACTCACAGCACAATTTCTGGAGCGCCTGCCCTTTCCCCTGACAGGCGCCCAGCACCGCGTCGGCGTCGAAATCAGCACCGACCTGCAACAACGCCAGCCCATGCTGCGCCTGGTTCAGGGCGATGTCGGCGCAGGCAAGACGGTGGTAGCGGCAATGGCAGCCTTGCAGGCACTGGAAGCTGGCTGGCAGGTAGCGCTGATGGCGCCGACGGAAATTCTTGCAGAGCAGCACCACGCCAACTTCAGCGCCTGGTTCGCTCCCCTTGGGATTTCCGTTGCCTGGCTGGCGGGGAAACTCAAGGGCAAAGTCCGGCAGAACCAGTTGCAGATGATTGCCACCGGCGACGCGGCCATGGTGGTCGGGACCCACGCGCTGTTCCAAGGCGAAGTGCAGTTTCGCAATCTGGGCCTGGCGATTATCGACGAGCAACACCGCTTCGGCGTGCAGCAGCGTCTGGCCCTGCGCGACAAAGGCGCCGCCGGAAAATTCTCGCCGCACCAGTTGATCATGACCGCCACACCGATTCCACGCACCTTGGCAATGAGCGCCTATGCAGATCTGGACACCTCGGTGCTGGATGAGTTGCCGCCGGGGCGCACTCCGGTCAATACCGTACTGATTGCCGACAGCCGCCGAGAAGAAGTAGTCGAGCGAGTACGCGCCGGCTGCGCCGAAGGTCGCCAGGCCTACTGGGTATGCACGCTGATTGAAGACTCCGAGCAACTCCAGGCCCAGGCCGCAGAAGTCACCTGGGAGTCACTGTGCGAAACCCTGCCGGAGCTGTCCATTGGACTGATCCATGGGCGCATGAAACCCACTGAGAAAGCCGAGATCATGGCCGCTTTCAAAGGCGGCGATCTGCACCTGCTGGTCGCCACCACGGTCATCGAGGTCGGCGTGGATGTGCCCAATGCCAGCCTGATGATCATCGAAAACCCCGAGCGTCTGGGCCTGGCGCAACTGCATCAGTTGCGCGGACGGGTCGGACGCGGCAGTACCGCGAGCCACTGCGTACTGCTCTACCACGCGCCGCTATCGCATCTGGGCCGTGAACGCCTGGGCATCATGCGCGAGAGTACCGATGGGTTCGTGATCGCCGAAAAGGATTTGCAGCTTCGTGGGCCTGGGGAGGTGCTGGGCACCCGGCAAACCGGTCTGGTCCAGTTTCGCGTTGCCGACCTGGTGCGCGACGCCGATCTGCTGCCCCGCGTACAGGAGGTTGCCGCGCTGATGCAGCAGCGCTACCCGGAGCGCTGCGCCGCGCTGATCAACCGCTGGCTAGCCCACGGGCAGCAGTTCGCCCAGGTTTGAAACCCGCCTGAAAGCACCTTTGCTCCGGGTAAATCCCGCGGCACAGAGTTGCTGTGCCAGCACAGCACAAGCCCGGAGCCCATGCTAAGATCAGACAGAACCGCTGTAGCTTGCTGCCGCCTAGCCGCTATTCCTGCCTCTCAGAACAAGGACAATGCCGATGAATACCCTTGCAGCCTCCGAGGAGACCAATGCCAGCCTGCCCCATCTGATAGAGAAACTGCTGCAGCAGCAGGGCCTGAGTTATCAGTTGCGGCCGTCTCGGCAAGCCGGCCCCCCAGCGCAGCAAGTGCAGGCATCTCTATTATGCGACAGCCTGGGCACGGTGCTGGCGTTATTCCCCAAGGACCATCTGCTGGATCTGAAGAATATCAGTACCTTGCTTGGCCGTGAGCTGGAGCCCGTTCGTGCGGTACAGTTGCAACGTATTCTGGCCAAGCACCAGCTCAATCAGTTGCCCGGGCTGCCGATTCTTTTCAGCTCCCCCTGCGTATTCGAACAAAGCCTGCTGGAACAGCCCAGCCTTTGGTTGGACAGCGGCCTGCACGGCTGGAGCCTGGAGATTGATCAGCAGGCGGCGCGCATGCTGGTGGCCAAGGCCAGCTCGGCACGTTTCTCCGTGCGCCTGGACAGCTTGCCAAGCCTGCCTGCAGATCCCGCGCAGGACAGCCAGGATCTATCCCGCGCGGTAAGCAATTTTACCGCGCTGCGCATGCGTCAGCGCCTGGAAGAAACCATTGAAATACCGCCCATGCCGATCACGGCGCATAAGGTCATGAAGCTGCGGGTCAACCCCGATGCCAGCATCGACGACCTGGCCGACGTGGTGGAGACTGACCCCAGCCTGGCCGCGCAGGTGGTCAGTTGGGCCTCGTCACCTTTCTACGCCGCGCCGGGCAAGATCCGCTCGGTGGAGGATGCCATCGGGCGCGTGCTGGGCTTTGATCTGGTGATCAATCTCGCTGTGGGTTTATCCCTGGGGAAAACCTTCAGCCTGCCCAAGGATGCGCCAGAGGGAAATACCAATTACCGCGAGCAGGCCATCTACACTGCAGCGGTCATCGAGGGTCTGGCCAAAGCCATGCCGCGCGCCAAGCGCCCGGAGCTCGGGCTCAACTATTTGTCCGGGCTGCTGCATAACTTCGGTTATCTGGTGCTGGCCTTTATTTTCCCGCCCTATTTCAAGACCATTTGCCGCCATCAGGAAGCCAACCCTCATGTCTCGGTGGAACTGATTGATCAGCACCTGCTGGGTGTCAGCCGCGACCAGATCGGCAGTTGGCTGATGCGTTTCTGGGACATGCCTGCCGAGGTGTCGACGGCGATCCGCTACCAGCACGATGGCCAGTATCAGGGCCCGGATAGCGTTTATGCCAATCTGGTATTCCTGGCCTTGGCTTTGCTGCGTCAGGAGGGCATTGGTGGGGGTCCGCAGGTCGAGATTCCAGAGGCGCTACTGGAACGGCTGGAACTGACACTTGAGGATGCCAACAAGGTCATTCACAAGGTATTGGATGCGCGGGATGCGCTGAAGACGCTGGTCAGCAATTACCAGCACGATTGAGCAGCAACGATTGAGCCATATTGCGATCATCGACCATTGAACGCCCCTTGAATGGGGCAAGCCGAAATCAAGCATGCCTTGCGTTATCCGGGAGCCTGGGATCACCCCAGAGCGGGCGAACCAGACTCCCGATTCCGGCTAACTCAGTTAACCGATTCTTTCAGGCTTTTGCCTGGTTTGAAGGACACAGTGTTACTGGCCTTGATGGCAACAGGTGCACCCGTCTGCGGGTTCTTGCCGGTGCGGGCACCCCGATGACGCTGCAGGAAAGTACCGAACCCGACCAGGGTGACGGTGTCTTTACGGCTAAGTGCCTGGGTGATTTCATCAAGAATGGCGTTGAGCACGCGGTTTGCCTGGTCTTTGGTCAGGTCAGCCTTGTCGGCAATAGCCGCAGCGAGATCCGGTTTACGCATAGAAGCCTCGTTCATGTTGTTTTTGTTTTTACCGCCGCTGCATCCTCGCAGCGGACCGTCAGACCGGGCAGACCTGCCTGGACTGGCCTTCACAGCTTGATCAGCATGGCACGACTGCGAGCCGCGCGCCAGCCGAAAAAGGTCGTGGCTGTGCGCAGATTCACTGTTTTCCCGACAAAAGGCCGAAAGAGCCCGCGAATCTGCCGATATGTCAGCTCAGCCAGGCCGGCAGTTGGCGATTAAGCTCGAGCTTTTGCGCTACTGCAGCACCGGTTAGCGCGTAACCGTGCAGCACACCCTGGGCATCGTGATAGAGCGCGGCGATATCCGCGCCGCTACCGCTGATCGTCCAGGCGCCATCCGCAGCGGTCACCGGCGGTGCGACGACCAACGGGCAGGCTGGCGTCTTGACCATCACCGGCATGGGCCCGTAACTGATTTGCGCAGCCTCCCCTGCTAGCGTTTGCGCCAGCGAGCGGGCGGCAGTCATCAACGGCATCACGTACATCAGATTCAGGCCTTGCACCTCGGCACAATCGCCCAGGGCGTATATATGCGGGTCGCTGCTGCGCAGTTGCCGGTCCACGGTCACCCCCCGACCGCAGGCCAAGCCGGCGGCGCTGGCCAGCTCGGTATTGGCAATCAGGCCGATGGCTGACAAACCCAGTTCCGCCTCGATCACGCTGCCATCATCCAGCTCCAAGCGCAGACCCTGCTCGCTCGGCTGCACCGCTACTATCGAGCGGCCCAGGTGGAACTGCACCCCCAGCGCTTCCAGGCCGGCTTGAACAGGCGCCGCCACAGGGGCCGGGATCAGCCCTGGCATCAATTGCAGATCGGGCGCCACCACCTGTACCTGTATACCGCCACTGGCCAGATCGTTGGCAAACTCGCTGCCGATAATCACCACGCGCTGCTTGCCGCTCAATGCCCTGCGAAACCGCGCGTAATCCTGCAAGTCATTGATTGAGAGCAGGCTTTCGCCCAGCGCAGCCACGTCCGGCAGTTGCCTGGCCTGAGCGCCGCAGGCCAACACCAGATCACTGTAGGCCAGCTCCCCGTCGCTGTGATGCAGCTTGCGGTTGAGGCGGTCAATGCCCGTCACCCGGCAGCCCGTCATGACCTTTGCGTTGAGCTGCGCGGCCATGGTTGGCGCGTCCTGCATGCCCAGTTCATCCGCTTCCTTGCCCTTGGCAAAGCCGGTGGAAAGCAATGGCTTGGAGTAAAAACGGCCGTCATCAGCGGTCACCAGAACCAGCTCACGCTGGCTATCGAGCTTGCGAAACTCCCGGGCCAGGTTGTAGCCGGCCAGGCCGGTCCCCAGAATAATCAGTGGTGCGCTATCGGACACGTCAGGACTCCTGCAAAGGGGCGCTTCAGCCCATCTCGATCATCTCAAAATCTTCCTTACCGACGCCGCAATCCGGGCATTGCCAATCGGCGGGCACATCTTGCCAGGCGGTGCCGGCGGCGATGCCGTCATCCGGCCAGCCTTCCGCTTCATCGTAAATCAGGCCACAGACCACACATTGCCACTTCTTCATGCTTTCACCTGCAATGACTAAAGGAAAACGGATTAAATATTCTGGGGCAGACACTACCGGAAATGGCCCGTCAGGCCAAGACTGCCGCAGAGCATCCCGGACCGGCGTAACACCCTGTATTCATGCTAATCTTCCCGGCTTGAATCACTGCCCAGAGACCCGCCCACGCTGTGACTTTACCTCCGACCGAAACCCTTGCAGCGAACCACCTGCCCCATTGGTATCCCGCTGACCAGCACCCGCAGCCTCCCGATCGGGCGTTGCTTGACTGGTTGTGCGATCAGGGTTCACTGACCCTGCGCCTGACCGACGCTGGTGCCCAGGACTTTCGCGTACAGCTGCTGTTTCAAGGCTCCCAGCACGCCCGCGAGGACGAGGCATTGGCCCTGGGCGTCGCCGCCGGAGAGCCGTTATGGACCCGCGAAGTGCTACTGCATACGGCGGGTGCGCCGCGGGTATTTGCCCGCAGCGTGGCACCATTGGCCGCCGTCAGCGCATCGGATATCGACCTGCAGAGCCTGGGTACCAGCAGCCTTGGCCTGCTACTATTCAGCAACCCCGAGGTGCGACGCGGGGCACTGCAGATCAGCCGCTACCCGGCGCACTGGTTGCCCGCGCCCTGGTGCGAACAGGCCCCGCACTGCTGGGCGCGCCGCTCGCACTTCAGTGACGGCCAATTGCAGTTACTGGTGTGTGAGGTATTTTTACCCGGCTGGCCTGCGGCCTGAACCCATTTCAACAGGAGTACGGCTGTGCCCGGTTTTCTCAACACTGCCCTCGCCCGCCTGCATCCCAGAGCGCTCGACTTCTTCCAGTTGATGCGCCTGGATCGCCCGATAGGTACCTATCTACTGCTCTGGCCAACGCTGTGGGCACTCTGGATAGCGGCTGAGGGAATCCCGAACCTCAGAGTGCTGGTGATTTTCGTGCTGGGTGTGATCAGCATGCGCGCCGCTGGCTGCGTGATCAATGACTACGCGGACCGCAAGATCGACGGGCACGTGACCCGCACCCGGGAGCGCCCGCTGGCCACCGGCCGCATCACTGCGCAGGAGGCCCTGGTGACCTTTGGTATTCTGGTCGGCCTCAGCGTTGTTCTGGTACTGGCAACCAACGGACTGACCATTGCCCTGTCGTTCGGCGGTATTGCGCTGGCTGCAATCTACCCCTTCTGCAAGCGCTTCACCTTCTACCCGCAGTTGGTACTGGGGGCGGCCTTCTCCTGGGCCATTCCGATGGCGTTCGCGGCCCAAACCAACAGCCTGCCGGTGTTGCTGTGGCTGCTGTACATCGCCAATCTGCTCTGGACCGTGGCCTACGACACGCAATACGCGATGTGTGACCGCGACGACGACCTGCAGATCGGCGTGAAATCTACCGCCATCCTGTTTGGCGAGGCTGATCGTGCGGTCATCGGCCTGCTGCAGGGGCTGACCCTGTTGTGTCTGCTGGTGGTTGGCAGCCGCTTCGGCCTCGGTTGGTTCTACTACCTGGGGCTGCTCGGCATGCTGCTGAGTTTTGTCTGGCAGCAGTGGCTGATCCGTGACCGTGAGCCCCAGGCCTGCCTGCGCGCGTTTCTGTCCAACCACTGGGCGGGCATGCTGGTTTTCATCGGTCTAGCACTCAATTACGCCTGGGCTGCCAGCGCTTTATGAGCCTGGGCCAACGGATTTAATCGAGGCGCCACGCCAAAGTCACACAACTGCAACAAAAGTGTTATCTAATCGGCGCATGTGAGCAAAATGCAACGGGATGGCAACACCATGGCAGGCAAGACCATACTGATCGTCGACGACGAAGCCCCGATTCGAGAAATGATCGCCGTAGCGCTGGAAATGGCCGGCTACGACTGCATCGAAGCGGAAAATACCCAACAGGCCCATGCCTGCATAATCGACAAGCAACCCGATCTGATTCTGCTGGACTGGATGCTACCGGGCACCACCGGCATCGAGCTGGCTCGGCGCCTCAAGCGTAACGAGATGACCTCGGAAATTCCGATCATCATGCTCACCGCCAAGGGCGAGGAAGACAACAAGATTCAGGGCCTGGAAGTCGGCGCTGATGATTACATCACCAAACCCTTCTCGCCTCGCGAGCTGGTTGCACGTTTGAAAGCCGTACTGCGCCGCGCCGGGCCAGCGGAAAACGACGCGCCGATCGAAATCGACGGTCTGCACCTGGATCCTGCCAGCCACCGCGTGACCATCGACGACAGACCCGCCGATATGGGCCCCACAGAATACCGCCTGCTGCAATTTTTCATGACTCACCAGGAACGCGCCTATACTCGTGGCCAACTGCTGGACCAGGTCTGGGGCGGCAACGTGTACGTGGAAGAGCGGACGGTCGACGTGCATATCCGCCGCTTGCGCAAAGCTCTGGGCAGCCAATACGAACACCTGGTGCAGACGGTACGCGGCACCGGCTATCGGTTTTCGACCAAGAGCTGATCCTGATTGGGCACATGACGCCAGCACGGCAGTGAAGTAGTGTATGGGGATGGCGGCGAATGGGAGCAAGCGTGAAGACAAACTGGCTGGGCGGCGTGATCTATCGCCTGTTCTGGATTCTGTTGCCGTGCCTGGTCATAGGCCTGGTATTCGACCAGGTAGCCTGGGCGCTTGTACTGGGTTTAAGCGCGTATCTGGTCTGGAATCTGCGCCAGATGTTGCGCTTTCACCACTGGCTGATCCATCAACCCAACGAAGCCCCGCCTGAAACCAAAGGCGTATGGGGCGACATTTTCGATAGCATCTACCACCTGCAACGCCGTGACAAGCGCATGCGCGAGCGCTTGCAGATGGTCATTGACCGGATTCAGGCCTCCACCGCAGCGCTGAGCGATGCCGTGGTGATGATTGACCGCAACGGTCAATTGGAGTGGTGGAACCACGCCGCCGAAAAAATGCTTGGCCTGCGGGCGCCCGATGACAGCGGCCAGTACGCCACCAACCTGATACGCGATCCGCGCTTTGTCGATTTTTTCGAGCAGGGGAGCTATCACGAGGCGCTGGATATTCCCTCGCCGATCAACATCAGTACCTGGCTGCAATACACCATCACCCACTACGGCGATGGCGACCGGCTGATGGTGGTGCGTGACGTCACGCGGCTGCATAACCTGGAACAGATGCGCAAGGACTTCGTCGCCAACGTTTCCCACGAACTGCGCACGCCCCTGACCGTGGTCGTGGGCTACCTGGAAACCATGTTGGACAGTGACGAGCCTGTCAATCCGCGCTGGAAACGTGCTCTGCATCAGATGCAGCAACAGGCCGCGCGCATGCAAAGCCTGCTCAACGACCTGCTGATGCTGGCCCGCCTGGAAACCGCAGATGAGGTAACCGAGGAAAAACCGGTCGACATCGACCTGATGCTGGAAGGTATTCGCAAGGACGGTCAGGCCCTGTCAGGCGAGCGTAACCATCGGATCAGCCTGGAAGTGGCCAACAAGGTGCGTATCAGAGGCAGCGAGGTGAAACTGCGCAGCGCTTTTTCCAACCTGGTGTTCAACGCAGTAAAATACACGCCTGACAGGGGTGACATTCATATCCGCTGCTGGCAGGACGATCAGGGGGCGCATCTGAGCGTCAGTGACAACGGTACCGGTATCGCGGCGCAGCACATTCACCGTCTGACCGAACGCTTCTATCGGGTGGATTCCAGCCGCAGCACCAACACCGGCGGTACCGGCCTGGGGCTGGCTATCGTCAAGCACGTGCTGTTACGCCATCAGGGCAAGCTGGACATCTTCAGCACGCCGGGTCATGGCAGCACCTTTATCTGCCACTTCCCCGCCTCGCGCCTGGCCTGAAACCCTGGGCTGAACCGCTTGGTCAGGCGCCAGGCGAGTAATGCCGCTGGGCACTGCCAGACGCGATCAAGCGAGACAGATACTCAAGCTTTTGCGGATCCTGATCGACAAACTTGAGTGTGACCTTCAGCCATTCGCAGTCGACCTTGGCCTCCATGGCCGTGACGCCATGCACATACACGTTCATGCGCGCGACCGACTGGTCTGCATCCTGCTCCAGATCCAGCACGCCACTTTCAAATACCTGAGGTAGCCGTTCACCACGGCGGACCACCACCAGCGCATCACGCAGGCTCAATGCCTTGACCACGCAAGCGAATTGTTCGCCTGCCAGCCGTAGCTGCGCCTGGCCGCGTATCGCCTTTTCAGCGGGCTCCTGCGCCAGCTTGTTGGCCTGCGGGGGGCGTTCAAAGGGATTGACGGCGGGTGGTTTGGGCGCTGGCGCGGCAACCGGGGCGCTGGGTTTGCCGCCCATCAGATGGCTGACCGAATCATGCGCCGTGCCGGTGCTGGCCGTGGTCTGGCGGCCCATCAGCAGCTCGAGCTTGCCACTGCGGTGCAGCGCCTTTTTGACCTTGGCACTGAGCTGATCGTTGGTAAAAGGTTTGCCGATATAATCACTGACGCCCGACTGAATCGCCTCAATGACGTTCTCCTTGTCGCCGCGGCTGGTGACCATGATAAAGGGCGTCTTTTCCGAGCCAGGTTGGCCGCGGAACCATTGCAGCAGCTCCAACCCACTCATTTCCGGCATTTCCCAGTCGCAGAGAATCAAGTCGAAGCCCTGACGGCTGAGCAGTTGCTGGGCCTTGCGCCCATTGACCGCCTCTTCGATCTGCAATCCCGGAAACTGCCCGCGTAGCGCCTTCTTTACCAGGTCGCGAATAAAGGGGGCGTCATCCACTATCAGGGCCGATACTTTCGCCATCTCGTGTCTCTTGGTCTGAATGTCTTCCCAAGCTTAGCGCAGACGGCGGGCAAACCACAGACATGCGAACCCGTCATGCTGCGGAAAACTGACCCAATGCACACCTGAAGCGTCAAATGGGGCGTGCAGGTTACCCAGAGGCAGGGGCTCCTGCACGCCGAATCAGCTTGAACAATCCGGCGCAGCAGTGACCGACTGAGCGTTTTACAGAGTACCGGTCAAGGCGTTGAGAAAGAGTTGCTGATACTGCGCAGCGTCCATCTGCACCGCATTGGTCCGGGCGGTGACATCCTTGGCAGACATCTTGCCGATCAGCTCGGCCTGACTGTCGTCCATACCGATGTCAGCCAGGGTGTGGGCGATGCCCAACTCGGCGCGCAGCTCCAGTATCCACGCCAGCACTCCCTCAAAACCTGGAGTCGGCAAATCCAGATAACGTGACAGGCGCAGCATTTCCGGCTCAATCGCGGCACGGTTGGCCTGCAATACATAGGGCATCATGATCGCGTTCAGCAGGCCATGGTGGCTGTCATAGAGCGCGCCCAGGGTATGCGACACCGCATGAATGGCACCCAGGCCACGCTGGAATGCCACGGCGCCCATGCTGGACGCTACCAGCATCTGCTGACGGGCTTCCACGTCCTGACCGTTGGCCGTGGCGCGCGGCAGGTACTCCTTGACCAGCCGCATGCCTTCCAGCGCGATGGCTTCGGCCATGGGATGGTAGAGCGGCGTGCAATAGGCTTCCAGATTGTGCGCCAGGGCATCCATACCCGTGGCTGCGGTGAGCTTGGCCGGCAGCCCCAGGGTCAGCTCCGGATCCAGAATCACGATGCCGGGCACCATCTTCAGGTGAAAGATCGGCCGCTTGACGTGATTCACATCATCGGTGATCACCACCGCCTGGCCCACTTCCGACCCCGTACCGGCGGTGGTCGGTACCGCCACGACCGGCAGCATCTTGCTGGCATCAATGGAGCCGGGGCCGGCTTCGAAGATACTGCAGCTCTGGTGCGCAATCAGCGCAATGGCCTTGGCCGCATCAATGGCCGAGCCGCCACCAAAGGCAATCACGCCGTCATGTTCGCCGGCTTTCAACGCCGCCACACCGTCAGCCACATTGCCGCCTGTGGGGTTACCCTTGATGGCGCTGAACAGGCCAACACGCAAGCCAGCATCGCGGCAGTTCTGCAGGGCCTCTTCAACCATGGGGAAACCCGCCAGCCCCGGATCGGTAACCAGTAGGGGCGCCTTCATTCCCAACTGGCCGCAGGCCTTGCCCAGTTCACGGATGCGCCCTGCACCCACGCGCATCGCCGTGGGGTAGTGCCAGTTCATGCTGAAAGAGGTGATTTCCATGCTAACTCCAATACAATTTATGAATAGGTTCCGCAGCGCTGCGTGATCTTCAGATGCACAACAACAGGCACACAATGCTTTTGTGTCCCGAAACATACCCAAACATCATTGTCGCGTCCATGGCTCTGACGAACTGAACGTATTCTGCGACAAATGGCCACTTGTATTGTCCATGTTAAAGCGGCAATTTGATCGCATCCTGCGTAAAAGCCTTCAGCATAGAACGGCCATGCGCATTTGATAGCCCTGTGAGGATAAACCATGAAACGCTTACTATTACCCTTGATGACCGTGGGGGCCATGCTGGCCACTCCCATCGCCCTGGCAGACGGCGAAGCGCTGTTCAACAGCAAGCCCTGCGTAGCCTGCCATGCAGTGGACAGCAAGCTGGTGGGCCCGTCCCTGAAAGAAGTCGCGGCCAAGTATGACGGTGAGGAAGGCGCTGTCGAGACAGTTGCCGGCCACATCAAGAACGGTGTTTCCGGTCTGTGGGGTCCAATCCCCATGCCGGCTAACCAGGTGACCGATGAAGAAGCTACTCAGCTCGCTGAGTGGGTATTGAGCCTGAAGTAACGGGGCTCACGTAAAAAAACCCGCCTAGGCGGGTTTTTTTTTATGAACAACGGCGTATCAGGTTTTCTTGACTTCGGCTTCCATGCGCGTCAAACCAATGTGCCGCACGTCGGTACCCTTGACCAGATAGATCACCTGCTCAGCCACATTACGCGCATGGTCTCCGACCCGCTCCAGCGAGCGCAGCACCCACAAAATGCTCAGTACCCGGCTGATGGAACGCGGATCCTCCATCATGTAGGTGACCATTTCGCGCATCGCGCTCTTGTATTCCTGATCGACTATCTTGTCTTCGCGTGCAACCAGAAACGCCTGATCACTGTCGAACCGGGCGAAGGCATCCAGCGCATCCTGCACCATCTTGCGCACGTGGTGGCCGATGTGCCGGCACTCGACGTAACCGCGTGGCGACTGGCCTTCTTCGACCAGTTGCAGGGCGCGCTTGGCAATCTTCGAGGCTTCGTCGCCGATGCGTTCCAGATCGACAATGATCTTGGTAATGCACATCACCAGACGCAGGTCGCTGGCCGCCGGCTGACGACGGGCGAGAATGCGCATGCACTCCTCGTCAATCTGCCGCTCCATCTGATTGATCTCGTTGTCGTTGGTCCGCACCTGCTCAGCGAGCTTTTCGTCACCTTCGATCAATGCAGTAATAGCGTCATTGACCTGTTTTTCCACCAGGCCACCCATCTCCAGCATCTGCGTACGGATATCTTCCAGCTCTTCATTGAACTGCTTGGAGATATGCTGGCTAAAGGCTTCTTTATCTTCTGTCATGATGAATATCTCCGCTGATTAGCCGTAGCGGCCAGTGATGTAGTCTTCGGTCTGTTTCTTGGCCGGGTTGGTAAACAGGGTGTTGGTATCGCCAAACTCGATCATGTCACCCATGTACATAAAGGCAGTGTAGTCGGACACACGGGCCGCCTGCTGCATGTTGTGGGTAACGATAATGATGGTGTAGTCCTTCTTCAACTCGTTGATCAGCTCTTCGATCTTCAACGTCGAGATAGGATCCAGTGCCGAGGCCGGCTCGTCGAGCAGAATCACTTCCGGCTCGATCGCAATCGCCCGGGCAATGACCAGACGCTGCTGCTGACCACCGGACATGCCAAAGGCGTTGTCATTCAGACGGTCCTTGACCTCATCCCACAAGGCGGCCGAACGCAGGGAGCGCTCGACCACCTCATCCAGATCCCGCTTGGAGCTGACGCCCTGCAACCGCAGGCCGTAGGCAACGTTCTCGTAGATGGATTTGGGGAACGGGTTGGGCTTCTGGAACACCATGCCCACGTTGCGGCGCAACTCTGCCACGTCCACGTCGCGGTCATAGATGTTCTTGCCGTCCATCATGATCTCGCCGGTAATGCGGCAGATATCGACCAGATCGTTCATGCGGTTGAAGCAGCGCAGCAGCGTTGACTTGCCACACCCGGACGGACCGATGAAGGCGGTGACCTTCTTGTCCGGGATGGTCAGATCAATGCCGTTGAGGGCCTGGTCATTACCGTAGAACAGCTCCAGATTGTTGACCTGGATCTTGGCGGTTTCGTTGGCCATCGACAGAACTGTGCCCTTGCGATCAGTCAGGGCGCTGCTGGCGGAGATACCTACTTTTGCCGATGCGGTTGTTGCCTGTGTATTCATGTCTTGAGACTCGTTGGTCATGTCGTTCTACCTGTTTTGAGTGCGATCAGTCAGAAGCGCTGCGATAGCGCTCGCGCAGGTGGTTACGGATAGAAATGGCGGCCAGGTTGAGGATTACGATCAACAGGACCAGAATCAGCGCGGTGGCGTACACCAACGGGCGCGCCGCTTCAACGTTAGGACTCTGGAAGCCGACATCATAGATGTGGAAGCCCAGGTGCATGATCTTGCGCTCCAGGTGAATAAAGGGCGCGATACCGTCAATGGGCAGGGTCGGGGCCAGCTTGACCACACCCACCAGCATCAGCGGTGCTACCTCGCCTGCAGCCCGCGCAATCGCGAGGATCATGCCGGTCATCATCGCCGGTGTTGCCAGGGGCACAATCACCTTCCACAGCGTCTCGGCCTTGGTCGCGCCCAGTGCCAGACTACCCTGACGGATAGTGCTTGGAATACGTGCCAGACCTTCCTCGGTCGACACGATCACTATCGGCAGGGTCAGCAGCGCCAGCGTCAGCGATGCCCAGAACAACCCTGGCGTACCGAAGGTGGGCGCTGGCAGCGAGGCCTCGTAGAACATCCGGTCGATATTGCCGCCCAGGAAGTACACGAAGAAGCCCAGACCAAATACACCGTAAACGATCGACGGCACCCCAGCCAGGTTGTACACCGATATTCGGATGATCCGCGTCATGGTGCCCTGCTTGGCATATTCGCGCAGGTAGATCGCGGCGAAGATACCAAAGGGGGTAACCATGAGGGTCATCACGAAGACCATGGTAATGGTGCCGAAAATCGCCGGGAAGATGCCTCCCTCAGTGTTCGCTTCACGCGGATCCTCGGTCAGAAACTCGCCCAGACGCACCATGTACTGGCCCATCTTGGTCGGTAGGGACATGGCGTTCGGCGCACTGACGCGCACAATGGTCGCCAGCGAAATATCCACATCATCGCCACTGGCCGTGCGCATGACCAGCACATCGCGAGTGGTGCTGGCATACAGCTGATCCAGTTCCTCACGCAACTCGGCGTATTCGGCGTTAAGTTCGGAGCTGCGCAGCATGATCCGCGCCTCTTCCGCCTCCCGCACATCGGCTGGCGGATCGGCCAGGTCGAGGCGACGCTGATCTAGGCGCAGGGCTTCAATATCGGTATTGATCCGGCCAATGCGGCGCCGCTCAATTGCCTTGATGTCATCATGCAGGACGATGCTGCGCTCTACCGATGCCTGCAATGCATTCCAGAACTCAGGTGCTTCAGCAGCGATGTTCTGACCGTCCTGGGTCAGACTGACCGGGTAGCCGTAAAAATTGCCCCACTCCCGCCGCTCGATATTGAAGGCATTCTCCGGGTACTCGAACTCGGCCATGCCGACCTCGGTCTCCCAGATGAAATCCCGGCCGGTCTGGTCGCGGTTGCCCTGCTTGAACAGCCAGCGGGTCATCAACTCGGTACCTTCAGGTACGAAATAGCCGGCGTCCGTGGCCACTGCGGCAGGAATGGTCTGCGAGCGCACGCGCTCACCGAGCACCACCCGACGCGCACCATCCTGTTCGGTGATCACCACCTCGGCAACGGCGGTCGGCCAGAAGTGCCCAAAACCGCGCACCGCGATCAGCCCCAGAAGGCCGATCACCATCAACATGCAGACAGCTACTGCTCCACCGTTCAACCAGATCCAGGGAGAACCACTCTTGAACCACGCTTTCATTTTCTATCCCCTATCCGGTGATCACAGGTTGCTGTAGCGCGTACGCAACCGCTGGCGCACGATTTCAGCAATGGTGTTGACGACGAAGGTCAGCGCCAGCAGTACCAGGGCCGCGAGGAACAGCACGCGGAAGTGTGAAGAGCCCACGGCCGTTTCCGGCAATTCCACGGCAATGTTCGCCGACAAGGTACGCATGCCTTCGAAGATGTTGAAGTTGATCACCGGCGTGTTGCCGGTGGCCATCAACACAATCATGGTTTCACCTACCGCACGGCCAAAGCCCATCATTACCGCTGAAAAGATACCTGGGCTGGCGGTCGGCAGAACCACGCCCACCACCGTCTGCCAACGCGTTGCGCCCAGGGCCAGCGAGCCTTGGGTAAGGTGGCGCGGTACGGTAAATACCGCGTCCTCGGCAATCGAGAAGATGGTCGGGATCACCGCAAAGCCCATCGCGATCCCGACGATCAGGGCGTTGCGCTGCTCATAGTTGATGCCCACATCGGTCATCCACTGGCGGGCGCTGCCATTGAAGAACCAGATCTCGATGAAGGGGCTGATCACTACGCTGAACCAGACAAAGCCGATAATCAGGGGCACCAGCAATACCGCTTCCCAGCCCTCCGGCACCAGTTTGCGAATGCCCTGGGGCAGCAGACGTGACCAGAAGAAGCCGAAACACAGCATCAGGATCGGCAGTAGGAAGAGAATGCTGAAGATCGCTGGCAGGTGGTCCTCGGTGAAGGGTGCCAGCCAGAGGCCGGCGAGAAAGCCGAGAATAACCGTGGGCAGCGCTTCCATGATCTCGATGGTTGGCTTGACCAGCCCGCGCAGCTTGGGCGTCATGAAGTAGGCGGTGTAAATGGCGCCGGCAATCGCCAGCGGCATGGCAAACAGCATCGCGTAGAAGGCAGCTTTCAGCGTACCCACCGAGAGCGGCACCAGGCTGAACTTGGACTCGAACTCGTCCGATGCCGAGGACGACTGCCAGATGTACTCCGGGTCTGCGCGGCCTTCATACCAGACCTTGTTCCACATGGCTGCAAAGGACAGCTGCGGGTGTTCGTTCCAAAGCTCTGCCACGTGCAATTGGCCGTCACCATCAAGGGCGGCAATACGCCCATTGAACGGCGAGACTGCCACTTTGCTGATCGGCTTATCGATAAAGGCGTCCAGGTACAGCGTGCGCGACGAGGTACCGTAGTGCACCCCAATCTGCCCCTGTGCATCCGCTGCAACAAAGCCCTTGCGGTTGTATTCCGGTGCGATCGCGGTGATTGCCGCGCCGTGTTTGTCAAAATCACGCACGCGGGACAGGTCATATTCGTTCTGCGCATCACGGACCAGGAACCACTGGCTCAACTCGCCGGACTCGGTCCCCACCACCAGCGACACGGTGCCCACCAGAAACTCCATCGCGGTGATCGGGCTGCCAACATTGACGCTGGTCACCAGACGCGCGTTCTGCGGCTGGGCAACGTCGTAGTAGTGCAGATTGCCCGCGCTATCAGCAACGAACAGGCTGCGCAGTGTCTTGTCCAGCAGCAGCTTGACTGGTTCACCCGGGATCGGCGGCAGCTCGTAGGTGTCGCTGGTGACCGTGACTTCACCGGTCATCAGGTTCTCCCGGCTGATGAAGCTGCTGAGCAACAAACGCTCGTCAGCGGTGACACCGGCGATCATGGTGCCGGTGCGCCCGCGTACCACGCTTTCAATCGCCAGCAGCTCGATCGCCTGCCCTTGCTCGTCGAGTACCAGCGGCGCTTCACCCATTGGGTATTCCAGCTTGGGGGTGATAACGCGCGTCCCCTCAGGAAAACTCAACGCATAGTTGTGACGCACCACCTTGACCTGGCCGTTGCTCAGACCATGGGCGGTGTAACCATTGACGAACTCGCCGTTGGCGTAGCTGGTGATGCCAGCCCCCTCAGGCAGATTCAGGGATATCTGCGAGCGAATCTGGCCATCGTCCAACTCGAAAAACGTGGCCTGACCATCCTCGCTATACTGCACCCCGAGCTGTTGATAGCGCTCTATGAAGATATTTTCCGTCGGTGCATCGGAAACCGGTATCGGGTACTCGGCCAGCGGAGTAACGGTTGCGCCTTTGAGGATCGGCGCTACTTCATAGAACAGGTAGACGAAGATCATCGCCAGGGCCGCGACCACGCCGAAACCGGCAATGGTGATGCCCCAACGCGAGGCACCGTCCTTGAACATGCGGCGTTTGCGCAGGGATTTCCTGGCCTCAGTACTGGGAAGCAGAGAGCGCCGGGGGGCGCCCTTGGTCATCGTCGAAGTTATATCAGTCATTTCTGGCCACTCATTCCGATCATGCCATTACGGCCAGTCAAGGCTAATCCGGTAATGTGACATTCATGTTACAGAACCGTGTCAGCCGAAAATCTGAGCTGAGCCAAGCATAAAAAGCGTCGATCAAGCTGTCCTGGCTGGCTGAACTTGATTGCCGTGCATAAAAAAAGAGGCCCGCAGGCCTCTTTTTTAATCTGCCATCCTTGGCAGTGCGTATCTGCGTATCAGTTGATACCCAGCTCGCTCTTGACCTTCTCGCCAACAGAGTTCGGAACGGGTACATAACCGTCACGATCCACAGTCGCCTGACCGGTCTTGGAGTACAGCATCTTGACGAACTCGCGGGTCAGCGGGTCCAGATCCTGGTTAGGGTTCTTGTTGATGTAAACGTAGAGGTAACGGGCCAGAGGATAGGTACCGTTCTCAGCGTTTTCAGCAGTTGCTTCGACGAAATCGCCACCCTCTTCAGCAGCCAGGGGAACGATGCGAACGCCAGAGGTGCGGTAGCCGATGCCGGAGTAGCCGATACCGTTGATGGATTCGGTCACGCCCTGTACTACCGAAGAAGAACCTGGCTGCTCGTTGACGCTGGACTTGAAGTCACCGCCACACAGAGCGTTGTCCTTGAAGAAACCGTAAGTGCCGGATACTGCGTTACGGCCATAGATGGCGAAATCGCGGTTATCCCATGCGCCGGTCATACCCAGTTGACCCCAGCGGGTAACATCTGCGCTGGCGCCACAACGGCGAGTGGCGGAGAAAATAGCGTCAACCTGTGGCAGCGACAGACCTTCAATTGGGTTGTCCTTGTTGACGTAAACAGCCAGCATGTCGACCGCAACGGGCAGCGCGTAAGGCGCATAGCCGTGACGCTCTTCGAAGGTCTTGATTTCAGAGTCACGCATTGCGCGGCTCATCGGCGCCAGGTTGGCGGTGCCTTCGGTGATCGCTGGCGGCGCGGTAGAAGAACCAGCACCCTGGATCTGCACGTTGACGTTAGGGTAGAACTTGTTGAATTCTTCGGCCCACAAGGTCATCAGGTTGTTCAGGGTATCTGAACCGATGCTCGACAGGTTGCCGGACACACCGCCAACGCGCTCGTAATCAGGCAGGGCAGGATCGATTTCAGCCATGGCGGTCATGCTGAAACCAGCGAAAGCGACAGCGGCACACAGTTGCTTCAATTTCATAGTGTTCTCCTAGAACGGATGTATTGGCATCACGCGACCGATTATCTGGAGGCCGTGTGACAACTCTATGCATTGTTTATGACAATTGTGTGAACGCCTGCCGCCCCCTGCCTATTGGCTTGCGATCACGGTTACTATCCATGTTTTGAGTAGGCAATGATGACATGAGCACAAGCAGCACCTCGATTTCCTCCTTTGAACGCTATTTGTCTGTCTGGGTCGCACTGGCCATTGCCGCCGGTATTGGCTTGGGCAGTCTGCTGCCGGGTGGCTTTGAATGGTTGGCGGCGCTGGAGTACGGCTCGGTCAACTTCGTCGTCGCCGTGCTGATCTGGTTTATGGTTTACCCGATGATGGTGTCGGTGGATTTCAGCAGCCTCAAGCGCATCCATGAGCGACCGAAAGGTCTGATCATCACCCTGGTCATCAACTGGCTGATCAAGCCCTTTACCATGGCTGGGCTAGGCGTACTGTTTTTCCATTATTTCTTTATTGATCTGATCGACCCCGCGAATGCCAGCCAGTATATCGCCGGGTTGATTCTGCTCGGCGCTGCGCCCTGCACGGCGATGGTGTTCGTCTGGTCGCAGCTGACCAAGGGCGATCCGAACTACACCCTGGCGCAGGTCGCACTCAATGATGTGATCATGATCTTTGCCTTCGCGCCGATCGTCGCCCTGCTGCTGGGCGTGACCGACATCGAAGTGCCCTGGGCAACGCTGATTCTATCGGTGGTGCTCTATGTACTGATCCCCCTGATTGTCGGCGTATTGACCCGCTGGAAGATCAGCGCCGCGGCATCTTCGTCGGAGGCTGCCGAACAGGCGGTCAAACAATTCACTGCGCGGATCAAGCCCTTTTCCGTGGTGGGTCTGCTGGCCACGGTCGTTCTGCTATTCGGCTTTCAGGGCAATGTGATTCTGGAACAGCCACTGCTGATCGCCCTGATCGCCGTACCGCTATTGATTCAGTCCTACGGTATTTTCGCTCTGGGCTATGCAGCGGCCAAGGTCTGGAAGGTACCCTTCAACGTAGCCGCGCCGTGCGCGATGATCGGCACGTCCAACTTTTTCGAACTGGCCGTGGCCGTCGCGATTGGCATGTTCGGGCTGAATTCGGGGGCGGCGCTGGTGACCGTGGTCGGCGTACTGGTGGAGGTACCGGTGATGCTGTCGCTGGTGGCTTTTGCCAACCGAACCCAACACTGGTTCCCGCCCCCTCCAGAGGTCTGATGTCACTAGTACCGGACCCAGAAGTACCGAAAAAAGCCACTGATCCGCTAGCCAAATTCCGACCACTTTTGGTGCAGCCGTGCGCCTTGATGCAGCACCGCTGAATCAGGCGCAATGCGCTGCAGACAATGATTGAGACGCGCCCCGCAATCCCTTACCATAGCGCTGTTTTTTGAATGTCAACGATCATTCACCGCATGAGTGAAGATAACAAATACAACAGACCCTATTCGAGTAATCCATGCACGAATTAGACAAGGACCCGCTGCCCAAAGGTGAGCTGGCCCTGAAGATCACTGCACTGCCCCGCGACTGCAACAGCTTTGGCGACGTTTACGGCGGCTGGCTGGTATGTCAGATGGACATAGCCGGTTCCAGCACGGCTGCACGCATCGCCCGCGGGCGCGTCGCAACCGTCGCCATCGACCGTATGGGCTTCATGGTGCCCGTGCCGGTAGGCGCGCAGTTGGCATTCCACGCCAATGTGTTGGAGATCGGCCGCAGCTCGGTGAAGATGGCGGTCGAAGTCTGGAGCGAAGATCTGGCACACGATGAGAGCCGCAAGGTGACCGAAGCGATTTTTGTGTTCGTTGCCATTGATGACCGCGGCCGGACACGCATCATCCCGTCGTGAGCCGCGACGGGATGGGCTGAGACTTTATAACCTGCCTCGGCCACCCGTGCCGGTGCGCACTTATCCGGAATCATTATCTTGAACGCCCCTGCCCTGCCTGGCCGCATTGCCCAGCGCACGCTGCCTGTTGCGCGCTTGATCGACCGCCTAAATAGCCTGATGGGCCGCGCGTTAAGCTGGCTGACGCTGGTTATGGTGCTGCTGACCGTGTTTGTCGTGGCCATGCGTTATGGCTTCAGTGTCGGCGCCACCGCTACCCAGGAACTGGTCATGTACTGCCACGCACTGGTCTTCATGGGGGCCGCGGCCTGGGCGCTACAACGCGACGCCCATGTGCGCGTGGACATCTTTTTCCGCAGCATGCCACCGCGCCGGCAGGCCCTGGTCGATCTGACCGGCAGCCTGATCTTCCTGTTACCCATGTGCCTGTTCCTGGCCTGGAACTGCTGGGACTATGTCGCCGTCTCCTGGGCGCGCAACGAGCGCTCGGCGGACGCTGGCGGCCTGCCGTGGGTGTATTGGCAGAAGAGCATCATTCTGCTGCTGGTCGCTAGCCTGCTGCTTCAGGCGCTATCGCAAATCATCAAGACCCTCTGCGTCATTGCCGGCGTGTTGCCGACCCATCTGCCCAGTGTGCCGGTCACTGAACAACCGGGAGAACACCTGTGAGCCTGCCGGAATTCATGGCCATCGGGCTGTTTATCTGCCTCTGCCTGACCTTGATGGCCGGCTACCCCGTAGCCTTTACCCTGGGCGGGCTATCGCTGTTGTTTGCCGGTGCCGGGGTGCTGCTCGGTGTATTCGACCCGAGCTTTTTCGGCGCGCTGCCCAGCCGCCTGTTCGGCACCATGAACAATGCCACGCTGCTGGCGGTACCGCTGTTCGTGTTTATGGGCGTGATGCTGGAGAAATCCCGTGTCGCCGAAGACCTGCTGGAATCCATGTCGCGACTGTTTGGCGGGCTGCGCGGTGGCCTGGCGTTTTCGGTGTGCCTGGTCGGTGCCTTGCTGGCTGCCAGCACCGGTATTGTTGGCGCTACGGTCGTCACCTTGGGCCTGTTGGCGCTGCCGACCATGCTCAAGCGCGGTTACGACCCCGCGCTGGCCACCGGTACGCTGGCGGCAACCGGCACGCTGGGCCAGATCATTCCGCCCTCCATCGTGCTGGTGCTGTTGGGCGATGTACTGTCCAATGCCTACCAGCAGGCCCAACTGCGGATGGGCATCTTCTCACCGAAAACCGTGACCGTCGGCGATCTGTTCATGGGCTCTCTGTTGCCCGGGCTATTGCTGGTGGCGCTGTATCTGGCGTACCTGGGACTGGTCGCCTGGCGCCAGCCGCACAAACTGCCGGCCATGAGCAAGGCCGAGCGCGGCGATTTGCATATTGGCCGCCTGTTTGCCGCCCTGTTGCCGCCGCTACTACTGATCTTTACCGTGCTGGGCTCGATCCTCTGGGGTATTGCCACACCGACCGAGGCCGCCGCTGTGGGCGCGGTGGGCGCAACCCTGCTGGCCATCGCCAAACGCCAGTTGACCTTCAGCCGCCTGCGGGAAGTGACCACTGCCACCACCGATATCAGCGCCATGGTGTTCATGATTCTGATAGGCGCGTCGATTTTTTCGCTGGTGTTTCGCGGTTTTGGCGGCGAAGACATGATCCATGGGCTGTTCAACCAACTGCCCGGCGGCGTGTTTACCGCGACCTTGCTGGTGATGCTGGTGATCTTTCTGCTCGGCTTTATCCTCGACTTTATCGAGATCACCTTTGTGGTGGTACCGATCGTCGGCCCGGTGCTGCTGATGATGGGGCTGGACCCGATCTGGTTGGGAGTGATGATCGCGCTGAATCTGCAAACCTCGTTCCTGACACCCCCCTTCGGCTTTGCGCTGTTCTACCTGCGCGGCGTCACGCCGCCGAGCGTGCCTACGTCGGCGATCTATCGGGGGGTGTTGCCCTTTATCCTGATTCAGCTGTTGATGTTGGTCATTGTCACCGTTTGGCCCGGATTGATTACCTGGCTACCGGGGATTCTCTGACGGGTTAATCAATCACCAGCACCACCTGACCGATAATGCTGCCGCCACTGACGGCTCCCCAGTGGCGGCTGTCCGAGGAGTCGTCACGGTTGTCGCCGACAAAGAAGTAGGCATCATCGGGCACCACGAAGCTGCCGTTCAAGGGTGCCAAGGGCAACGTCTGCTGGCGGATGCGATAGGTGACTTCGCCGGCGGTTTCGGCAAAGAACTTCTCCTGTTCATCTTCAGTGAGCGTCTCGCGGGCCAACGGCTCACCGTTGATCAGAATCGCCTCTTCACTGATATCGACCCTGTCACCTGGCAGCCCCAGCAGTCGCTTGACGTAGGGCACTTGCAGCTGCGGATGCAAAAATACATAGACTTCGCCACGCCGCATACGCTGCGGATCAGTCATGCCCGCCAGCCGCAGATTGATGCCAAGGCTGCCGTAATGGCCAAAGCCGAGCTTGCGCACCACAATCCGATCTCCCGCCTCCAGGGCCGGGCTCATTGACGCAGAGGGCACGGTATAAGGCTCGTAGAGAAAGCTGCGAAACGCAAAGATGCTCATGACCACACACAGATACACCGCCAGGGTAGCCCACCAGCGTGCATACCAGCCGCGTGGTTGGGGCGCATCGCTGCGCCGTACCAGCCAGCCTGCATGTAGAGGGCAAAGCACACTCAAGGCCAGATTGAAGTAGCCCACCGACCAGTAAAAATCCGCCGCCAGCACGCCAACGGCCAGCAGCAGATAGAGCGCAAACAGGCGCGGCCGGTTGATATACAGAAATACAAAGGGCTGGAGCACGATGCCCAGTACCAGCGTGATCCACAGCATTGGGCGCCAGCGGGCGTCGCCAGTAGTGCCGGCACCCCGGGGGGCTGATTCGTTCAAGATTTCACCTCGGTTGATGACCGAGGTATAGACCCGGTATTTGCGCTCTGGTTGCAGCTCGCAGCGAGTAGAGTGTTACCGGAATGGTCACACCACCGCTGGCAGTCAATCTAGCGCCTGCCAGCCGGCACCGCGAAGAACAACTCTTTGCCCTGGTGCAATACCAGCGGAATTTCTGCGCGGTATACCGGGTTTTCCGAACCGGCAAAAATATAGGCCCATGCCGGCAGTTCGGCACTCAAGCGCTGGTAAAAGGCGTTGGTATCAAAGCCCTCAAGCGGCTGGGTTTCCATGCGATACCAGTTGCCCTTGCCGTCACCGACCTCCAGATATTGCGCCGTCAGCCTGCTCAGAGTCAGGTGGTTGGCCTGAACCGGAGTAAATGACTCTGCGTCCTTATGCGCGGCCACATCCGGCGTCGCCACCCGCGACATGCGGCCTTCCATGCTCATTGACGGGTCTTCCAGGCTGGTAAAGGCGCCTTCCAGCACACAGGACCAATCCAGGCACAGTGGCCCACGCACGCGCAGTATCCGGTGCGTGCTTTGCTCGCCCTCGGTGGAGATATTGATCCACTCGAAGGGTTCGGTTTCATAACCCTCTGGCAAGGCGCGGGCGGCAGCCTGCTCAACAACCTCTGACCAATAGACCTGGGCCGCCAGTTCATCCTTGGCCAGATGCTCCGGCATCCAGGCGATCAAACCAAGGCCCGCCCGGCTGTGCAGCGTTGGATCTGTGCGCCCGGCGGTAGACATGAAGGCCGCCTGAACCGGATACACTACCGGCTCCGCACGCCCGGCATTGGCCGGGGCCAACTCCTGGACCAGAGCGGTTTCAGCCGCCGTGATCAGCGCAGCGCGATCCTCGAGCGCGGGCGCAGGCACCCTCAGGTCAGCCAGACCTTCTGCCTGGCCAGCGACCTGCATAACCTGCAGGGCAAGGGAATCGCCCGCCGCAGGCTGCAACTGCTCGAAGGCAGCACAGCCGGCCAGCGCGAGGGTAAAACAGGTCACCGAAAGCAAGGTCTTCAAGACATACTCCAATAATGTAAAAGCCCGCCCGAGGGCAGATCAGCCACGCAAGTCGTACATGCTCTTTTCACTGATCGCGTGATAAGCCCAGACCTTTTCCTTGAAGGCTTCCATCGAATCCCAGACCTGGCGATTCAAGGCATCGGCGTCGGCCGTTTCCTCCAGCACCTGCTTTGACAGCTCGCGCAGGCGTTCCAGTACTTCGTCGGGCAGACGCCGCAACTGGACGTTATGCTCGTTGACCAGCGTCTCCAGTGCCTCGGCATTACGCCGGGTATATTCATCCAACATGGTCTGGTTGGTCGAACGTGCGGCCTCGCGCACGATGCTCTGCAGATCCACCGGCAACTGCTCGAAGGCCCTCTGGTTGATGCTCAACTCCAGCACCGCGCAGGGCTCCTGCCAGCCTGGGTAGTAATAGTACTTGACGGCCTGGTGCAGGCCGAAAGCCAGGTCGTTGTAGGGGCTGACCCAATCGGTGGCGTCGATCACACCGCTTTGCAGCGAGCTGAAAATCTCACTGCCTGGCAGGTTGACGGTCGTGGCACCGGCACGGGCCAACACTTCCCCGCCAAAACCGGGCATGCGGATTTTCAGGCCACGCAGATCCTCCAGGCTATTGATCTCCTTGTTGAACCAGCCGGCCATCTGCACACCGGTATTGCCGCACGGCAGCGGCAGCACACCCATGCTGGCATAAGCCTTTTGCCAAAGCTCGATGCCGCCGCCCTCATACAGCCAGGCGTTCATTTCCTGGGCGTTCATGCCAAAGGGTACTGCGGTAAAGAAGGGTGCTGCTGGGCTCTTGCCCTTCCAGTAATAGGCGGCGCTATGGCCCAGCTCTGCGGTGCCGCTGGATACCGCGTCGAAGACCTCCAACGCCGGGACCAACTCTCCAGCAGCAAAAACCTGTACGCTCAGCCGCCCGTTGGACAGGTTGTGCACCGTTTCCGCAAAGCGCTGCGCAGTCGTCCCCAGGCCGGGAAAGTTCTGCGGCCAGGAGGTGACCATTTTCCAGCGGAAGCGCTGGTCGGGTTGTGATGCCTCGCCAACAGGGGTGGCGCTTTGATCAGAGCAGGCACTGAGGGCAACCGCGCCCAGACCGAGGCCGGCGGCAGTGAGGAGTTGGCGGCGTTTCATCGTGATTCTCTATCAGTAGTTAAGTAAGTCGGCTGATTACTGGCCGAAAATTCAAAATGGATTCCCGCCTTCGCGGGAATGACGGCCCTGCGATGCGGCATGCTGGGGCCGGCATCGCGCGAATCGCCGTGCGACTAGAGCGCTTGCAGCTTGGCGTAGGACACCATCAGCCACTTGCTGCCTTCATCGTCAAAATTCACCTGGATGCGCGCCTGCGCGCCCTGCCCTTCGTAGTTGAGCACCACGCCCTCGCCAAACAGCCCATGCATGACCCGCTGGCCCAGGGCAAAACCGGTGCTTTCGGTGGCGTCGCTCTGGAACAGGCTGCTCTTGCCGGGATTGCCCGGGCCAAATGGACGGCTGACCTGATTACCCATACGCACTTCACGGATCAGCTCAGAGGGTATTTCCCGGACAAAGCGCGATACCTTGTTGAAGGTTTCGCTGCCGTACAGCCGCCGGGTTTCCGCCCAGGTGATTACCAGTTGCTGCATGGCCCGGGTAATGCCCACATAGGCCAGGCGCCGCTCCTCTTCAAGCCGGCCGGGTTCTTCCAGGCTCATCTTGTGCGGGAACAGGCCCTCCTCCACGCCGGCCAGGAACACCAGCGGGAACTCCAGGCCCTTGGCACTGTGAAGGGTCATCAGTTGCACACTGTCCTCAAAGCGGTCGGCCTGGGTTTCACCGGCCTCCAGCGAGGCATGGGCGAGAAACGCCAGCAAGGTATCGCCTTCGGCTTCCTCTTCAGCCTGGTCGTTCTCGAACGCCCGCGCGGCGGAGACCAACTCCTCGAGGTTTTCAATACGCGCCTGGGCCTTTTCACCCTTTTCGTTCTCGTGAAAGCGCAGCAGCCCGCTATGCTCAATCACCTGTTGGGCCATGCTGTATAGCGGCACGCCCTCGACCCGCAAGGTGATATCTTCAATCAACTGGCAGAAGCCCTGCACCGCATTCGCTGCCCGGCCAGGCAAACCCTTGTTGTCGAGCAGGTCACAGGCGGCCTGCCACATCGAGACGTCCTGCTGGCGGGCATGCTGACGCAGGCTTTCGATGGTCTTGTCACCAATGCCCCGGGTCGGCAGGTTGATGATGCGCTCCAGCGCACCATCGTCACCACGGTTGGCGACCAGACGCATATAGGCCATGGCGTTCTTGATTTCCGCACGCTCGAAAAAGCGCTGGCCGCCATAGATACGGTATGGCACCGCAGCACGCAACAGCGCTTCCTCAAGCACCCGTGACTGGGCGTTGGAGCGGTAAAGAATGGCAATCTCGCTGCGGTTCATACCGTCGCGGACCGCCTGATCAATGCGCTCGACGATAAAGCGCGCTTCATCCTGTTCATTGAACCCGGCATAGAGCGCAATGGGCTCGCCCTCTTCGCCATCCGTCCAGAGCTCCTTGCCCATGCGCCCGGCGTTCTGGGTGATCAGCGCATTGGCAGCGTTGAGGATGCACGCGGTGGAGCGGTAATTCTGCTCCAGGCGGATCAGCTCGGAGCTCGGGTAATCGCGCTGGAACTGGTGAATATTCTCGATCTTCGCCCCACGCCAGCCGTAGATCGACTGGTCATCATCACCCACCACCATCAGGCTTGGCGTCTTGCCGGCGATCAGCCGCAACCAGGCGTACTGTACGGCGTTGGTATCCTGAAACTCATCCACCAGCATATGCTTGAAGCGCGCCTGATACTGTTCGCGCAGGGCGTTGTTGTCCCGCCACAGTTCAAGCGAGCGCAGCAGCAATTCGGCAAAATCGACCACGCCAGCCCGGGCGCAGGCCTGCTCGTAGCCCTGGTAAATACGCAACATGGTGGTCAGAAAAACGTCGCCAGCCGCCTGGATATGCTGCGGCCGCAGGCCTTCATCCTTCTGACCGTTGATCCACCACTGGGCCTGACGCGGTGCCCACTGGTTCTCGTCCAGCCCCAGCTCACGGATGACCCGCTTGACCAGCCGCAACTGATCATCGCTGTCCAGAATCTGAAACTGCTCGGCCAACCCCGCTTCTTTCCAGTGCGCACGCAGCAGCCGATGGGCCAGGCCGTGGAAGGTGCCCACCCACATGCCCTGCGGCGAGATGCCCAGCAGTTGTTCGATGCGATGGCGCATCTCGTGGGCGGCCTTGTTGGTAAAGGTGACCGAGAGAATGCTCCAGGGCGAGGCATTTTCGACCTCGACCAACCAGGCGATGCGATGCACCAGCACACGGGTTTTGCCGGAGCCGGCACCCGCCAGCACCAACTGTTGACCAGGGGTGGCAGTAACGGCCTGGCGTTGGGCGTCATTCAGGGAGTTGAGCAGATGCGAAATATCCATGCGTGCATTCTACCAGTGACCACGGCAAAGCCGGAAGGATTGACGGAAAAGCCCTGCGCAGACGCATTCTTTTGTTGTTTTTTAAGGACTTGGGGGCTGTAACAGGCAGGCGCTCTGGTGTAAGGTAATGTGTCAGTAATGTCGCGTTGTCGACTGAATGCGGCCCTAAATCGATAACAAGAAACGCCCAGCGTTCCAGAGGAACTGCGTCACATGACGTTTCCCCCATTACAACCAGTCGTAAACCGGCAGGACCGGCGTATCCGTGAATTGGATATGTTGTATGAATACTCCCGTCTTCCCCAATGGCTGATCATGCTCAGCGCTCTGGTTATCTCCGGCCTGACGTGGAACGTGGTCCCGCGCAGCATGCTGCTGAGCTGGCTAGGCGCGGTGACCGTACTGGTGCTGCTGCGCAGCTTGCTGGTGCGTCATTATCGGCAAGCCGCACCCTCGGCGCGCTTGCGGTTGCGCTGGACCCTGTTGTTCTACCTGGGCAATCTGGCCTCAGGCCTGTGCCTGGCGTGGGTGCAACTGGGGTTGATCCCGCTGGACAACTTTGCGTTGCAGGCACCCGCCTATGGCCTGACTGCGGGCGTCAGTCTGTGCGTGAGCATCATCTACGCAAGCCGGTTCATGGCCTTTGCTACCTTTGCGCTGCCCGCCTGGATCCCTGCCACGCTGTATCTCTTGAGTCAGAACGACCCGACCAGCCCTTACTGGGGGCTGATGGGGATCACCCTGTTTGGCTGCCTGTTGCTCGGCGCGGCCTTTATCAATCGCTCGGTGAGCATGGCCATGCGCGCCAACGCGCGTAATGAAGCGTTGGTCGCCGGCCTGGATGACTCACGCCAGCAGGCCGAAGCACTGAACCAGCAACTGACCCGCGAGATACAACAACGCCGCCAAGCCGAGCAGCGCCTGCGTGAGAGCCATACCGAACTGGAGGAGCGCGTCTCGCAACGTACGCTGGAACTGCAGCGCGCCAGCGAAGCACTGCAGGCCAGTGAAGCACAACTGAGCCTGGCACTAGACGCCAGCCAACTGGGCCTTTGGGATTGGGACCTGACCACTGATCGCGTTTACCACTCGCACGTGCATGAAATTTTCGGCCTGCAGGAGGACAGCGTCACCTCGATGCTGCACCACCTCAAACCGCGCTTGCATCCGGATGACGCACCGCTGGTGCGCGATACGCTGCTCAAACATATGAAGAACCAGATTCCCTCCTACCGGATCGAATATCGGGTCAGGCATGCCGACGGGAGCTGGATCTGGGTGGAAGACAGCGGCCGTGCCGTGGCGCGGGACGCCGAGGGCCGTGTTATGCGCATGATCGGTACCCGGCGCGACGTCAGCGCACGCAAACAGCAGGATGAACAAGCGCAACTGGCCGCCACCGTGTTTCACGCCACCGCTGAAGGCATTTTCATCCTGGACCCCGAGTTGCGGATTCTGTCGGTTAACCACGCGTTCAGCGTCATTACCGGCTATGCGCTCGAGGAAGCCATCGGCCACCCGATATACGATCCTGTAGTGCAAACCAAGAACAAGCAGTCTCTGCTCGACCTCAAGGAATCGCTAAGAACGTCCGATCGCTGGGAAGGTGAACGGATCGGCCAGCGCCGCAGCGGCGAGTTGTATCCGCAATGGATGCAGTTGGCGGTAGTTCGCGACAGTAGCGGCACTATTACCCATTATGTCGGCTTTTTCGCCGACCTGAGCGTGCACCGCCAGACCGAAGAGCAGTTGCACTACCTGACTACGCACGACGCCTTGACCCAGCTTGCCAACCGCAACATGTTTACCCAGCAGTTGCAGGAAGCGACGTCCCGAGCGCGGCTCAATAGCAGCACACTGGCGCTGATGCATGTGGACCTGGATCGTTTCAAGTACATCAACGATACGCTCGGCCACAAAGTGGCTGACGAGCTGCTGCAGCAGGTCGCCAAACGTCTTCGCGAACTGACGCCGGACTCCGACTCGCTGGCACGCCTGTCGGCGGACGAATTTGTCATCATCATCGAGAGCGGTTGTGAGCGCGAGCAATTGGAGCACCGCGCCAACCAGGTACTGGAAGTGCTGCGCCAACCGATTACCATCGGCGAGCATGAGCTGATTGTTACTGCTTCAGTGGGCTTGAGCCAGTTCCCGGCAACCGCGCGCGACAACCTGCTGTTGATCACCCAGGCCAACCAGGCCATGCAGCATGCCAAGCACCTGGGCGGTAACAGCTTCCAGTTTTTCACCAACAACCTGCAGGCTTACAGCCTCGACCGCTTGCAGTTGGAAAACCAACTGCGCAAGGCGCTGGAGGACGATCAGTTGGTGGTGCACTACCAACCCAAGCTGCATCTGGCCACCGATCAGATTGGCGGGGCGGAAGCACTGGTACGCTGGCAGCATCCCGAACGCGGCCTGATCATGCCGGGGCATTTCATCGAAATTGCCGAAGAAACCGGCATGATCATCGCCCTCGGCGACGCCGTGCTGATCAAAGCCTGCCGGCAGGCCGCGCAGTGGTATCACCAAGGGCCGAAGCCGATATGCGTGGCGGTGAATCTGTCCGTACAGCAACTGCGCCAGAGCCACTTTGCCGCACGGGTAGCGCAGATACTGAGTGAAGCCCAGCTACCGGCGGACATGCTTGAGCTGGAGCTGACCGAAAGCATGTTGCTGGAGCACGTGGATGCGGTCGCGGAGAATATTGCGGCACTGCAAAAAATGGGTATCAAACTGGCCATCGACGATTTTGGTACCGGCTACTCATCGCTGGCTTACCTGAAGCGTTTCCCAATCAGTACGTTGAAAATCGATCGGGCGTTCGTTAGCGAGCTGGACGAAGACAGCGAAGAAAACGCTTCGGATCACGACGCTGCGATTATCCGCGCGATTATCGCCATGGCCCATAGCCTGAACATGAACGTGGTGGCCGAAGGTGTGGAGCAGGCCGGGCAGTTGAGCTTCCTGAAACAGCACGGCTGTGATGAGGTACAGGGCTACCTGATCAGTCGCCCGCTCTCGGCTGCCGGATTTACTGCTCTGCTGCTGGAGAACGCGGAAGCACAGAACCCGCCACAGGCCTGAGCAACCCCGCTAGCGCTCATCCAGCCAGGCGTGGCCGAGCCGGTCCAGCAGACTGTCTGCCGCGTCCGGGCCCCAACTACCGGCGGCGTAACGTTTGGGCGAGCGATAGCAGTCCTGCCAGCCCTGAATGATCGGGTCGACCCAGCGCCAGGCCGCTTCTATCTCGTCGCGGCGCATGAACAATGTGGCATCGCCCTCGATCACATCCAGCAGCAACCGCTCGTAGGCATCCCAACGCCGGCGCTTGAACGCGTCGGCAAAATTCAGATCCAGCTCCACTTCCTGCAACGCCATTCCGCGGCCCGGCGTCTTGGCCATTAACGACAGGCTGATGCTCTCGTCCGGCTGCAGGCGAATCACCAGCCGGTTGTGGGCGGGCTGATCATTGCCGCCAAACAGGCGGTAGGGTACTGACTTGAACTGAATGACAATTTCCGACTTGCGCTGCGCCAGCGCCTTACCCGTGCGCAGATAAAAGGGCACCCCGGCCCAGCGCCAGTTATCGACTTCGACCTTGAGCGCGACGAAGGTCTCGGTATTGCTGTCGTGATCGACACTTTTCTCGAAATAATAGGCCGGTAGCTTCTCACCCGCGCGCTCGCCATTGGAGTACTGGCCGCGCACTGTACTGTCCTGCACATCCATGCCGGTGATCGGCCGCAGCGCTTCAAGAATCTTCAGTTTTTCATTGCGCACCGCTTCGGGCTCAAAGTGCACCGGAGCTTCCATGGCCACCAGACACAGCAGTTGCAGCAGATGGTTCTGCACCATGTCGCGCATCGCGCCAGCGTGATCGTAATAGTCACCACGATTCTCCACCCCGACTGTTTCCATTACGCTGATCTGCACATGATCGATATGCGCATTGCGCCACAGCGGCTCGAACAAGGCATTGCCGAAGCGCAGCGCCAACAAATTCTGCACCGCCTCCTTGCCCAGGTAGTGATCGATACGGAACACCCGCGCCTCATCGAAGACCGCACCAATGCCGTCGTTGATCTGCCTGGCGGTGCTCAAGCTCTCGCCGAGCGGCTTTTCCAGCACAATACGGGCACGACCGTCCGTCAGACCCACCGAGGCCAGATGCTTGGCTGTCGCCGCGAATAAATTGGGAAAGGTCGCCAGATAGAACAGCCGGACGCGATCAGGCTGCACGCCCAGGGCCTTGGCCAGGCGGGGGAACTCTACCCGCTGGCTGACATCCAGACTCATGTAATCCAGGCGCTCGGCAAAACTGTCCCATTGGCCCTGATCAAAGTCGCCCTGCGCTACATACTGGCTGACATGCCGCTGTACCAGTTGAGCGTAGGCCGCTGGTTCGTGCCGCGCGCGGGCCAGTGCAAGTATGCGCGTCTGCGGATGCAGATGGCGGTCACGATGCAGGTAGTAAAGCGCTGGCAACAGCTTGCGCAGGGCCAGATCGCCAGTCCCGCCAAATACCACGATGTCACAAGCCATGCTGTGTTGCAAAGGCACCACGCTTCTCCAGGTAGGGTGTGTGCTATCAAGGCGGAGACAGGCTTTTTGTAGTATAACTACAAGAACCGGTCTTCCAGACCTTCAGACTAACATGAAGCCAACGTGAATCTGCTCCAGCATATTGCCGCCAGCCGCCCCCTGCTCCGCAAGTCCGAGCTCAAGGTCGCCGACCATGTCCTCGCACAGGCTGCGCTGGTCATGCACTCGTCCATGGCCGACCTGGCGCGTGAAGTGGGCGTCAGCGAGCCAACCATAGTGCGATTTTGCCGGGCAATCGGCTGCACGGGCTTTCAGGATCTGAAACTGCGCCTGGCCCAGAGCCTGGCAGCGGGCGCCAGCTTTGGTCAATTTTCGATCAGCGAAGACGATAACACTGACCAGCTCTCGCACAAGATTTTCGATACTACTCTGGCGACCCTGATGGACGTGCGCGAGAGCCTGGACCCGTTGCGCATGGAGCAAGCCATCGCCGCGCTGAGTGTCGCCCGACGGGTCGAGTTCTACGGTTTTGGTGCCTCGGGGGCGGTGGCCAGTGACGCGCAACACAAGTTTTTCCGGTTGCAGGTCTCTACCGCCGCCTATTCCGACCCCCACATGCAGGCTATGTCCGCCGTGACCCTGGGCCCACAGGATGTCGCGGTGGCCATTTCGCAGACCGGTCGCACCAAGGATTTGCTGCATTCTGCGGCGCTGGTGGCGGAGACGGGAGCGACCCTGATCTGCCTATGCCCCAGTCAGACGCCCTTGGCGGAACTCGGCAGTATTCATATTGCCATTGATGTTACCGAAGATACCGACATCTACACGCCGCTCTCTTCGCGCATTGCTCATCTGGTGGTTATCGATGTGCTGGCAATGGGCATGGCCATGCGCCGAGGCCCGGAGCTGGTCAATCACCTGAAGAACGTCAAGCGCAGCCTGCGTGGGCTGCGGCTGACGCATAAGGCCGGCCAGAAGGCCGCAGACAGCCAAGACTGATCCAGCCAGGAGACAACCCGATGCCCATCGCCATGGCCCGTCACATTCTGGTCAAGACCGAAGCCGAAGCTGCCGAGCTGAAAAAGCGCCTGGCAGCAGGTGAGCCTTTCGACGTTCTGGCAAAAAAGCATTCAACCTGCCCATCGAAAAAGCGCGGCGGTGACCTGGGCGAGGTCAAACCGGGTCAGATGGTCAGAGCCATAGATCAGATCATCTTCAAAAAGCCGCTGAAGCAGATCCATGGCCCGGTCAAAACCCAGTTCGGCTACCACCTGGTGCAGGTGTTTTTCCGCGACTGAACTCGCAGCCTCAGCTCAGCTTTCAGATCACACCGCAAGCCACACGTGCGCCGCCACCGCCCAGAGGTTCAGGCTCGTCAGAGTAGTTGTCGCCCCCGGCGTGGATCATCAGTGCCCGACCTTCAAGCTGATCCAGGGTCTTCAAACGGGGAGCCAGCACCGGCGTCTGAGCGTTGCCATCTTCGTCCACATACAGTGCTGGCAGATCACCCAGATGCCCTTCCCCATACGGGCCCAGGTGCTTGCCTGATTCGTCAGGATCGAAGTGCCCGCCCGCTGACTCCGCCGCAGACATTTCGCCTTCCTTGTGCGCCGGATCACAGCTGCCATGCTGGTGCACATGAAAGCCGTGCATGCCGCCTGGCAGCGACTCCAGGTCCGGCGTGAACAACAAGCCGTGCTCGGTCTCTTCAATGGTGATACTTCCGATCTTCTCGCTCTTGCCCTGGGCGTCAACCTTGGCCATCGCCACCTCGGTCGAAGCCGCCAACACCTGGCCGCTGGCAAAAATGCCGAACATCAGAGCCGATACCAGCCCGACGGATTGAACACCGGCACTACGACGAAGCGGCTGCTTGCGGTGCGTATTTTCAAGGGTAGTGAACATAACGATACCTCCCATTACGCCGGGCAACTTGACGATACCCAGTCCTAGCATTGGGTGCCTTATACTGCGAACAAGTTCCTGGAAAATACCCCATCTGCCCGGTGCCAGGCAACTGATTTTTACAGGAACCACCAGGGGTGTTTGATTATCATAGGCCTGTAGGTTGCCCGCGCGCTGGAGAATGCATGACCAAAGTACTGATAGTGGAAGATGAAGAACTGATCGGCATGTTGTTGGAAGAAATGTTGGCGAATCGGGCATTTGAGGTGGTGGGCCGCGCGACGACGCTGGCAGAAGCGCAGACAATGGCCACCTCTACCGAGATGGATATAGCCTTGCTGGATATCAGCTTGCATGGGGAGCCGGTGTTCCCGGTAGCACAGCTGTTGGCAGAGCGCAATATTCCCTTCGTGTTCACCACCGGCTATGGCGCCGCAGGCCTGCCGACGGCATGGGCCGGGCATCCCGTGTTTTGCAAGCCGTACAATATGCAGGAGCTGACGGAGACATTGGCCAAGCTCGCCATGCGGCCCAGTTGAACGATTGATCTGGACATCATAGAAGCGCAATGGACAACAACGACAACAATGTCTTTCTCACCGGCGGCGGCGAGATGGGCAGGAACATCAGAGAGCATGACTGGGCGCAGACGCCCATAGGATCGCCCGACAATTGGCCGCTGGCGTTGCGTACCGGCGTGAGCATTATTCTGGGATCCAGTCAGCCGATGTTTGTCGCTTGGGGGCCGGAGCATACCCTTCTCTACAATGATGCTTACGCCGAGATAATGGGTAACAAGCATCCCCTTGCACTTGGTTTGCCATTTCTTCAGGTCTGGGAAGAAATTCGCGAGGATCTTCTACCGATTATCGAGCGAACCTACGCCGGCAAATCAGTGCATATGAACGACATCATGCTGATGATGAACCGGCGGGGCTATTCGGAAGAAACCCATTTTTCCTTCTCCTATACGCCACTGCGCAACGATGCCGGCGAGATCTGCGGCATCTTCTGCCCCTGCGCCGAAATCACCTCGCGGGTTCTTTCCGAGCGCCGATTAGCTGAAGAAGCGATCAAGCAACGCCATCTGTTTGAGCGCGCCCCGGGCTTCATGGCCATTATCAGTGGGCCAGAGCATACCTTCGAGTTTGTCAATGAAGCCTTCAGAACGCTGGTAGGCGAACGTGAGTTCGTCGGGGCCACTGTGCGTGAGGCGATGCCAGAACTGGCCGGCCAAGGCTTCTTCGATCTGCTCGACCAGGTTTACGAGAGCGGTGAGCGGGTAGTGTCCTCTGGCGCCCCTATCAGTTTGCGACGCTTGCCCGCAGCGACACTGGATCACCGCTTCGTCGATTTTGTTTACGAGCCTGTTCGCGATATCGACGGACAGATTACCGGTATCTTTGTGCAAGGTTACGACGTCACCGAGGCTTATCGCTCCCAGGAAGCGCTGCGCGCGAGCGAGCGACGCTATATTGCGCTGACGCAAGTTCTGCGGGAAATGAACGATAATCTGGAGCAGCGCGTTGCAGAGCGGACAGCGGAGCGGGACAGGGTATGGCATAACTCTCGCGACCTGCTGGTGATCGTTGGACCCGATGGCATCTTTCGCGCTGCGAATCCCGCATGGACCGCGGTGCTGGGGTATCTGGCAGAGCAGGTGGAAGGCCGTCACTTTCTCGACTTTATGCTGCCCGAAGACGCCGCCGCGTCCGCTGATGCATTTGAAAGAGCCATAGCGGGCCATAATCTGACTGACTTTGAACAGCGGGTGGTGCATCAGGACGGCACACCGCGCTGGATCTCCTGGTATACCTCGGCAGCCGGCGACTCGCTGTATGCCTACGGCCGCCATATCACCGCCGAAAAACTACAGTCCGAAACCCTGTTACGCACCGAAGAGCAGTTGCGGCAATCGCAGAAGATGGAAGCCGTGGGCCAATTGACCGGCGGCATCGCGCATGACTTTAACAATATTCTGACTGGCATCATGGGCTCACTGGAGCTGATGCAGATGCGCATCGCCCAGGGCCGTACCGACTCCGTTGAGCGCTATGTACAGACAGCGATGGATTCGTCCAAGCGGGCCGCTGCCCTGACCCATCGCCTGCTCGCCTTTGCCCGCCGCCAACCGCTGGATCCCAAGCCAGTCAACGCCGGATCGCTGGTCTACGGTATGGAAAAACTGATGCGCAGCACGCTAGGCGAGCGCTGTCTGATCGAATTCGATATTGAAGAGCCCTTGTGGACGACGCTGTGTGATCCCTATCAGTTGGAAAGCGCCATTCTCAACATTGTGATCAATGCCCGTGATGCCATGCCCGAGGGTGGCAAACTGAAAGTGATGGTGCGCAATAGCGCTAGCTGCCACGAGCCACAACACAAGAAGCTTGAGGATGAATGTGTCCTGCTGAGTATCAGCGATACTGGCCTGGGCATGTCTGCCAGCATCAAGCAGCGTGCGACCGAACCCTTTTTTACCACCAAGCCTCAGGAGCAGGGTACTGGCCTGGGCCTGTCGATGGTCTATGGGTTCGTCAAGCAGAGTGAGGGCCATCTGGACATTCTCTCCGAAGAGGGCCAGGGCACCAGTATCAATATCTATCTGCCGCGTTACCAGGAAATGGTCTCGGCCATCCCTGCAGACATCGAACCTGAGGCACCGGACATCAGAACCGGGCTCAAGGTGCTGGTGGTCGAGGACGAAAGCGTGATTCGCAGCATGGCGGCGGAGATGCTACGGGACATGGACTGTACTGTACTGGAAGCCGCTGACGGCCTGGCTGGCCTTTCTGCATTCCAGGCCAACCAGAGTATTGATCTGTTGATTACCGATATTGGTTTGCCGGGCATGAACGGCTACCAACTCGCAGAACAGGCCATGCAGGATTCACCTGGATTGAAGGTGCTGCTGATCACCGGCTACGCGGAAAACGCCATACCGGCCCATGGTTTCATGCGCCCTGGCATGGAAATGCTGACCAAACCCTTCAGCGTCAGCACCCTGAAAACCAGGGTGCTGCGTCTCTTGCAATGAGACTGAAGTTCAAGGCGACAGCGCGGCTAGCTCCGATCTAGAAGTCCAGCGTGGTAGACAGCATCAGAGTCCTTGGCGCGCCCACCGTCAGATAGCCTGCCCCCGGATAACCGCCCGCCGAGGCCCAATAGTCGCGGTCTGCGACGTTTTCGACTCTGGCACGCAGGGTCAGCTCCTGCGCATCATTGAGCAACATGCTGTAGCGCACTCCCAGGTCGAAACGGGTCCATGAGGGAATATCGCGGCTATTGTCTGCATCAATGTATTGCTCACTGGTGTAAATAACGCGCCCATCCACGGCCAGACCTTGCACACCGGGAACACGATAATCCAGTCCCAGATTTGCCTGCAGTTCAGGCGCCCCGATGCCCTCGTTCCCGTCGAGCTCCGTATCAAGCAGGCTGAAGCCCCCGAGCACAGTGAGAGAGTCGGTCGCTTGGCCAAATGCATTGAACTCAAGGCCCACATTGGTTTGCTTGCCAATGACTCGGTAAACATCAGACTCATCCAGACCGGCTTCAGGTTTGCGGCTACGGAACACGCCCACACCACCGCCGATGCGACCGCCGTCATACTTCAAGCCAAGCTCTGTCTGGCGCGTGATGTAGGGGTCTAGCACTTCGCCAGCATTGACTATCGGTGTTGAGCCGGACAGATCTGCAACCCGTTCCCCTTTTACCAGCCCTTCGATGTAGTTGGCATAGGCAGAGAGCTCAGGGTTGATCCGATAAACTACCCCGGCAATCGGCGTTATGGCGTCTTCGTCATATGAGGCTGTGCGTGCACCCGTGTTGTAATCATAGCTGTAGCTAGCAATGTTCTGATGGCGTGCGCCGAGGGTAACCAGCAACCTGTCATCCATGAAAGCCATAGTATCTGCCAGCGAATAGCTGCTGGTCCGTGTACGCTCGGTCACGCTTGGGCTGCCCAGCGATCCACTACTGAAACTGATGGCAGGCTCCGCGACATCTACCGGCCGATTGATATTGCTGAAAACATCGCCCGCAAAATTGGAACCACCCCAGGCATTGCGCGACTTCATTTCGTAAGTAGAGGCTGAGGCTGACAGGGAATGCCCAACCGATCCGGTATTGAAGGCGTAACGCAGCCCTACGTCACCGGTCACCACCTCGTCTTCGCGCACGTTGAAGAACCGATAAGCGGACGTGTCGCCAGCGTCATTCAGTACGGTGGGATTGGCAAAATTGCCCTCCTCCTCGCTGGTTCGCATACCCCCTGCGACCCAGCCGGTCAGCGAGTCATTGAAGTCGTACTCGGCGCGCAAGGTGCCAAAAGTGTCTTTAGCATCGGAATAAGTCCAGCTCTGGGCAACACTTTCTCCTGCATCCGGAGCAGAGGGAACGGCTACTCCAGCGCCTATGTCGATATTGGGTTGGGCAGCATCCACTTCATGGTTTTGATAACCCAGGTCTGCTGAAACACGCAGCCTGTCGCCAAGGTAATCTGCGCCTAACGCGGCTAGGCCAAGCTCCTGGGACGCGCCATCAACTGCTGAATCTCCATCGCGGCGGGCGACATTCAGACGCAGGCCAAACCGGTTGTCCTCTGAGCGCCGGGCAAAGTCCCCCGCTACATAAGCTTCACCGCCGGAACGCACGCCTGCGGTAACCTGATTCAAAGGCACATTAGGCGCCCGCTTGGGGACAATATTGATCGCCCCGCCCAGGCCACTGCCGCCTGGTGCCGCACCATTCAGAAAAGCGTTGGCGCCGCGCAAAACTTCTACGCGCTCGACAAATTCTGTCCCCATATATTGTCGAGGCAACAAACCATACAGGCCGTTATAGGCAATATCGTCTGAGTAAATAGGCAAGCCTCGTACGATATACACCTGTTGGAAGTTGCCGAAACCACGCGCTGTACGCACCGCCGGATCATTCAGCAATACATCACCGACACTGGCCGCCTGCTGGTCCTGAATCAGCATCTGGGTGTAGCTGGTCAGTGCAAACGGCGTTTCCATGTTGTCGCGATTACCCAGCACGCCCACTCGCCCCCCTCTCGCCACCTGACCACCCGCATAAGCGGGGCGCAAACCCTCAGCGGAGGCGTCGGCACTGGCGCGGATTTCCATGGAGGGCAACGCCAGTGAAGCATCGGCATCGGCTTGGCCCGTGGTTTGCGCGTAACCGGTCAATGGCAACACAGACAACATCGTCAACGACAGCAGGGTGCGCTTGAATGGAATGGCATGCATGGGGGATACAGTCTCTTGAAGTAAGCGAAGGTACCCAGTGGAGGCGAACAGGCGATGCTGTAACCTCACAAGGATATTAATACAAACAATTCGCATTATACTTACGAAAGAGCATTTGACTAGTATTGATTCGCGCCGGGATCAAGCCAGCACAGGTCTTTTGACCGGAGAGTGAGTGGACGATTACAACGAAGCGCTAACCCGATGCGAGAGAATAGCGTCCAGCAGACCAGGAAAGCGGGCGTCCATATCGCTGCGCCTGAGGGAATTCATATGCGTGGTGCCCACGCCCTGGGTCATGACCAGCCCTGCATCGCGCAATACCCGGAAGTGATGCGACATGCTCGATTTCGGCCGTCCGCCGTCCAGCTCGCCGCAGCTTGCCTCGGGTACCCCGGCCAGATGCCGAACAATCTCCAGGCGTACAGGGTCACTGAGCGCATAGAGCACGCGCTCAAGTACAAAGTCATTTACCGCAGGATGTTTGAAAGGTCGCATGGGCAGAATAATACACGCGGATTTGCCATTCATCTATAGTTCCAATATTATCGAACAACTGAACAAGCCCTATTTCCAATGGAGTTAACATGTCTGCACTGTTCCAACCCTTCACCCTGAAGGACATCACCCTGCGCAACCGCATCGCGGTCCCACCCATGTGCCAATATTCGGCTAACGAGGGTCTGATCAACGATTGGCATCAGGTGCATCTGGCGGCACTGGCCCGGGGCGGCGCTGGTCTGGTCATCGTCGAGGCAACGGCTGTGGCGCCTGAAGGCCGCATCACCCCCGGCTGCGCTGGTATCTGGAATGACACCCTGGCACAAGCATTCGCACCCGCGGTGAAGGCCATCAAGGCAGCGGGCTCGGTGCCCGGCATTCAGATTGCCCACGCCGGTCGCAAGGCCAGCGCCAACCGCCCCTGGGAAGGCGATGACCATATCGACGCCAGCGATGCCCGTGGCTGGCAGACCATCGCGCCATCGGCGATCCCCTTTGGGGCGCATTTGCCCAAAACCCCTGAGGCCATGACGCTGGAAGATATTGCCCGCGTGCGCGATGATTTCGTTGCCGCCGCCCGTCGCGCTCTGGAGGTGGGTTTCGAGTGGCTGGAACTGCACTTTGCCCACGGCTATCTGGCTCAAAGTTTCTTTTCGGCGCACAGCAACCAGCGCACCGACGCCTACGGCGGCAATGCCGATAACCGCGGCCGCTTTCTGCGCGAGACCTTCACCGCAGTACGCGAGGTGTGGCCTGCGCACCTGCCATTGACCATTCGCTTCGGCGTGCTTGAGTTCGATGATCGCGACGAACAGACCCTGATCGAATCCATCGACCTGACCAAGCAGCTCAAGGCCGATGGCCTGGACATGATCAGTGTGAGCATCGGCTTCAGCATTCCTGACAGCAAGATCCCGTGGGCGCCCGCCTTCATGGGTCCGATTGCCGAGCGGGTACGCCGCGAAGTGGGCATTCCGGTATCGTCCGCATGGGGTTTTGGCGAGCCGCAGATTGCCGAAAATGCCGTCAAGGACGGCCAGTTGGACCTAGTCATGGTCGGCAAAGCGCATCTGGCCAACCCGCACTGGGCTTACTTCGCTGCCCGTGAGCTGGGTATCGACAAGGCCTCCTGGACCTTGCCTGCACCCTACGCCCACTGGCTGGAACGCTACTAAGCCTCTGACAATAATGGCCCGGACAGAGATCTGACCCGGGCCGTTATTCTGTCTCCTCGCCCAGCGCCAACTTCTCAATGGTGCTGATCAGACTGTCATAGGAAACCGGCTTGCTCAGATGCTGATTAAAGCCGGCAGCGAGTGCCTTTTCGATATCCTGATTACCACCGTAGCCGGTCAAGGCTATCGCTGGGAGGCCGGCGCAGCTCGGTAACGCGCGCAGCGCCTTGATCAGTTGATGGCCATCCATCTTCGGCATACCGATATCCGAGATAATCAGATCGAAGGTGTTGCTCTGATCCTCTGCAGCAGCCAACGCCGCCTGCGCCTCGGAAAAGCCGCTGACCAACGCCTCCTCGGTCTCCAGCAGCATGGTCATGACTTCCAGCACGTCCAGAGAATCATCCACCAGGAGCACGCGCAGGTCATGTAAGCGGCCGGTGGGCTTGGCTGGGCTCTGAACAGCCGGGGCTTCATCCTCCTCCAGATACAGCGGCAGCCAGACGGTAAAGGCACTGCCCTTGTCTATTCCTTCCGAGCGCACCTGCACATCTCCACCATGGGCCGCGGCCAACTGGCGCACAAGTGACAGCCCGATACCCAGGCCATCACGGTGAATGCGTGCATGCTGGGTATCGGCCTGGCCAAACAAATCGAAAACCTTGTCCAGATATTCCGGGGCAATGCCCAGACCGGTATCGGATACATCCAGTTGCGCCCAATTGCCTGACCGGGTCGCGCTGATGGTGATCTCACCGTCAATCGGGGTGAACTTCATAGCGTTGTTCAACAGATTCCAGATGATCTGCTCCAGGCGCGTGGAGTCCACATTAAGCAACAGGCGCTGGACGTCGGACTCTTCCACGTGCAGGGTAAGGACCCGCTGCTTGTCGTCGGCGTGAATTACCTCCAGCACATCGCGTAGTACGTTGCCCAGGTCGACCTTGGTGCACTCCAGCTTTAACTTACCGGTGTGTACGCGGCTGACATCCAGCAGGTCATCGATAATCTGCGCCTGGCTGCTGACCGCCTCGTTGATGGTCTTGACCGCCTTGGCGACCGCCGGCGTGCGTTTGGTTACTGGTAAACGGCCGAGCAAATCGGCATTCAATTGAATAAGATTCAACGGGTGCTTGAGTTCGTGGGACATCACCGCGAAGAACTCATCCTTGAGCTGAATGGTATTTTGCGTTTCCACCAGCCGCTTGGCCTGCTCGTCGTGGCGCTGTTGCCGGTCGGTCAGGTCGCGGGCAATTTTCACGTAACCGCGCAGGTGGTCGTTTTTCAACGGGTTGACCACTCCGCTGCAATAAAACCGTGAACCATCCTTGCGCATATGCCAGCGCTCATCTTCAGCCCGGCCACTTTCGCGCGCACGGCGCAGTTCAACCTCTGGCACACCTGCAGCGCGGTCTTCCGGGGTAAAGATCAAGTGGCAGGGCTGACCTTCGGCCTCAGCCTTGGAGTAACCGAAGATCAGCTCTGCCCCGCGATTCCAGCCGGTAATGACGCCTTCGGTGTCCTGCACGATAATCGCGTAATCTTCCGTGCTCTCAGCCACCAGACGCATGCGCTCTTCGCCCAGGCGCAACTCGTCCTCCGCGGTCCGACGCCCGGATATATCGATAAAGGTCAGCACCGCACCTTCGATATGGTCATCGCTGGTGCGGTACGGCAACAACCGCGCGATGTACCAGCGGCCATCATTGCTGCGCACTTCCCGCTCAACCAGATTGAGCGTCTCGAATACGCGGTTGGCGTCGTCGGCAAGATCCGCATAATCCAGGCGGTGAGTGATATCCAGCAGCGAGCGTCCCGCATCAACGGGCAGCATGCTGAATATCTGGGTGGCCCGCGGGGTAAACCATTTGATCCGCATACTGCGATCAACAAACACGGTGGCGATGTCCGTGGAGGTGATCAGGTTCTGCAGATCGTCATTGATCTTGCCGGTTTCCTCGACCTTGGACTTCAGCTCATAGTTGACCGTGATCAGTTCTTCGTTGATGGACTGCAGCTCTTCCTTGCTGGTCTCCAACTCCTCGGTGGCCGAGCGCAGTTCCTCGTTGATGGCCTGCAACTCTTCATTCGAGGCCCTGAGCTCCTCGTTCGATGTGCCCGACTGCTCCAGCGTGTTCTGCAAATGCAGCTTGGTCCGTTGCAACTCCTCTTCCAGCAAGGTCAGCACACTGTCCTGGCCTGGGTTTTTGCTGCCAGCAGGCTGCTTCGGCTCGGCTGAAACGTCTTCGGTCTCGTCAAACAGGACCAGTATGAATTCACTGCCGGTAGAGTCGTCCTTGAAGGGCTTGGCGACCATCTGAACGTAATACTCGCGCTCCCCGCGCTGTACCTTGATCCGCCTTGTCTCGACGCTATTACCCGTTTGCTTGACCTGAAATAACGCGGTACGCAACTCCAGGCGCAACTCGGGCACCACCACGCTCAACAGATTGCGCGACGGCTCGCCACCGGAAAAACGCAGGAAATGGCCGGCGCGGTCAGACATGTGGACGATATCTGAATTGGGATTGACGATAACGCTCGGCGGTGCGTAATGCTCAAGCACCCGCTGATGGACCTCGGCGAAGGATTGCGTGCGCGGCAGCGTGACCGACACGGGGAGCCCAGCCCGGCGATTCTCGTTGACGCTGGGCACCTCGGGTACATGACGGGCGGGGGAAGACCCTGTCATCGCGCGATAAATCCTGTTCTTCTTGTCTACCGGCGTGAAGAGGTCGGCACACAGGTCAGCGGATTCGGAGGCGCCCAGAAACAGAAAGCCACCCGGACGCAGGGCAAAGTGAAACATCTCCAGAATCTTGCGTTGGGCATCTCTATCCAGATAAATCAGCAGATTGCGGCAGCAGATCAGATGCAGATGGGAAAAGGGAGGATCGCGCAGCAGGCTGTGCTGAGCAAAGAGGATCTTTTCGCGGATTTCCTTCTTCACCTTGTAATGCGTCTGATTGCGGATGAAATACTGGCGCAGCCGCGGCGGTGCAACGTCGGTGAGAATGGAGGCCGGATAAACCCCCGCGCGGCCTACGCTGATCGCGCGCTCATCAATATCGGTACCAAATACCTGAATCTTGACCTGAGTGCCTTCCAGCTGCACCTGATCAGCCAGCAGCATGGCCAGTGAAAAAGCTTCCTCGCCGCTGGACGTGCCGGCTGACCAGACCCGTATGCCGGCCTTCTCGTCACCTGGAAAATCCATACTGAAATGAAACAGCTGAGGAATGACATCCCTCTCCAGCGCTTCAAAGGCCTCGCGGTCACGGAAAAAGTTGGTCACGCCGATAAACATGTCGTCCAGCAGCGGCTTGGCCTCTTCAGGATGTGACTGCAGATAGGCCAGATATGCTGGCATGTCGGGCTGTGCGTTGACCTGCATGCGCCGCTCGATGCGGCGCAGAACGGTGGCGCGTTTGTAGTGAGCAAAATCATACCCGGTACGATTGTAAAGCTGAGCAAGGACGCCACGCAGGGCCACTTCTGCCGCCATCAGCTCATCCTGGGACTCCGGTGGCGGCGCGGTCAGTTCGGGATCATCTACCAACGGCAGATGAATATTGCTCTTGTTCTGCCATAGCTCAATCAGCTTTTGCGGCATCTCAGCCACCGGCAGGATCAGATCGACCATGCCAGTAGCGATAGCGCTGGATGGCATACCATCGTATTCCGCATCGTCAGGTGACTGGGCGATGGTCACCCCGTTCTGTTCCTTGATACGAGACAAACCCGAGGCGCCGTCAGAACCGGTACCCGAGAGCACCAGGCAAAAGGCTCTGTCCTTGTGCACGTCGGCAAGGTCGCGGAAAAACAGGTCAATGGCCGCATGACGCGGACGCGACGGGTTCGGCTTGCGGACGCGCAAGTGTCCATCGTTCATGGACAGCAAATGCGCGGGGGAAATGATGTATACCCGGTTCTTCTCGATCGGTACCGGCTTGCTGACTTGCAGCACCGGCATTCTGGTCACCGTCTGCAGGATCTTGTCGGCACTGCTTTCGTGATCAGGCGAGAGGTGCATGATGATCACAAACGCCATGCCATTATCGCTGGGCATGTTCTCGAAAAACTTCAGCAACGCCTGTAATCCGCCAGCCGAGGCACCGATGCCCACAACAGGGAACGGCAAGTGGCTCATCATCAACTCTGGCTGATTCTGCGGCACATTCTTGGAGCGCCGCTTTGGAGGTTCGACCATTTCATCCTCTGCTCTACCGCGATGGGATCGCTGGCGATTACTACTATCTGACAAAGATTATCTGACAAAGTCTGCCATATACGAGTGCGGGCTGCCCGCGTTGTTCCCGCCCAGCAGACGACAGACCGCCGACAATGACCGATAATGGCTGATAGCGGTGCGCGGGGCACCCGCTGTTGAACTGCCCAGCATCGGCAATTGACCGGAACGATAGTCAGTAACGCCAGTCCCAAATGTAACGAAGACCTGCCGAGCGCGGGAAAACAGCTGGATTTTGCCTTTTCGCTGGAGCCGTAAATGGACCATGGTACCAACAAGCCGATGCATTTCGCAGACCCGAGTAGCGCGCCTCACGCGCCCGAACTCAGTGCGCTGCTCATGCAGGTAAATGACACGGAAGAGTTGCTCAGCGCCCTATCGGCCCCCGAGCTGAACATCTCGCACCTGTTTACTTGCCACGCCGCAGCCGTGCGCCTGGGTGATGACATACGCCTGCTCCAGAATGCCGCCGGTGCAAGCGTACGCGCCTTGACCGACCAGCTTCAGCAGCTACCGCGCCAGGCGCATTACCAGCAGACCTGGACGGGCGAGAATGGCCAGGCAGAACATGTATTGGCGGTGCCCTTTGATCGCCAGGCCAACGGCTGGCTGGTCTGGTTCGCACTGGCGCACTCCGCACCGCCGTTTGGCGATACTGAACTGCAACTGGCCCAGCACTTGCGAGCCGAGCTGCTGGAAACCGCCCTGGCGCGAGCCAATGCGATGTGTCTGGCGCAACGCCGGCTGATCTCTACGCTGGGTCATGGCCTGTGCAATCCGTTGCAATCGATCAGCATGTCCGCCGCGCTGCTCAAACCGCATGACACCCGCAGCACCGAGCTGCACAGCCACATATGCCTGGCCAGCGAAAGCATGGAGCACCAGATCAATCGCATGCTGGAAGTGAACCGTCTGAATGGTGGGGAATCGCTGAGAATCAACCCCGTTCAGGGCAACCTGTCCAACCTGATCGCCAGCGAGGTCAGCAGGCTACGCAACACCCTGCCGAAGCTACAGATTCAGACTGATATAGACGGCGATGTGCTTTGCCAGATGGATTCCGAACGCCTGTCCCAAGCGCTGAGACACCTGCTCAACAACGCTTCGCAATATGCGATTGCCGACACGCCCGTGCATATCCAACTCAAACGCGACCCGACAACCGAGGCCATCCGACTGGCAGTAAACAACCATGCTGCGGAACTCAACCGAGCCCGGGTCAACTCCCTGTTCAGCGCGATCAAGGCCGGCGAGGACGAAAACCGGCGCGGTAACCGCCTCGGCATTGGTCTGTATGTCACCGCCCATATCATCCGGGCGCACGGCGGACAGATTCGCGCCCAGCAAGCCAACGGCACTATCGAGTTTCAAATAGTACTTCCCGGTGACGGCAGCGCCAGTCAGGCCGCCAGCTTTTGAACTAGCGTCTTGCCGCGAAACATAACCTGTTTGTATGTTCGTTGGGCGGCACTGATGGTATTTTTGCCTGTCATCAAATTGGGAGGATAAGGGCTAATGTCATCAGCTTTGCAGGATTCATCACAGCGTTACGGGGCCGTCAGCCGGGCGCTGCACTGGGCTATGGCGCTGGTACTGGGCTGGCAGTTCTTCACCACCCTGGTGCGCATACTGATGGAAGACTCGACACTGGATGAGTTCACTTGGGGTACCCACAGGGCAGCTGGGGTCTTACTGATGCTGCTGATTGTTCTGCGGGTGATCTGGGCACTGATCAACCGGCATCGGCGACCTGCCTCTCTGAGCCTGGCAGCGCGTCTCGGCCATCTGGGAATGTATCTGCTGATGTTATTGGTGCCCACGCTGGCTCTGCTGCGCCAGTACGGCTCCGGCCGCGAGTTGAATGTCTATGGCTTGCAGTTGATGTCCGGATTCGAGGGCGAGCGCATTGACTGGATGATGGCCCCTGCCAACCTGCTGCACGGCTGGCTTGGCTGGACTCTGCTGGCGATGATTGTCGGCCACATCGGCATGACCCTTTACCACCGCCGGCACCCCGCCCAGAACGTGCTTCCACGCATGACCGGCAAACTTAACGATTAAGACCCTTTCCGGCTGGCCGTCCGACGGCCAGCCCTGTCACTTGCGCCGCATAGCCAGTACAATACGCGGCCCGCTTTACTGCTGCGCTCGATTTGCGCCCCGTCTGCGGCCACTCCATTTGCTCTTCGCAGGACTCTATCGTGATCTCCACCGCCAATATCACCATGCAATTCGGCGCCAAGCCGCTGTTCGAAAACGTGTCTGTCAAATTTGGCGGCGGAAACCGCTACGGTCTGATCGGCGCCAACGGCAGCGGCAAGTCGACCTTCATGAAAATTCTGGGCGGCGATCTTGAGCCCTCCGGTGGCCAGGTCATGCTCGAGCCCAATGTGCGTCTTGGTAAGCTACGCCAGGATCAGTTCGCCTATGAAGAATTCACCGTGTTGAACACCGTGATCATGGGCCATGAAGAGTTGTGGCAGGTCCACGCCGAGCGGGACCGCATCTATTCGCTGCCGGAAATGAGCGAAGAGGACGGCATGAAGGTCGCCGACCTGGAAACCGAATTTGCCGAGATGGATGGTTACACCGCCGAAGCTCGCGCCGGCGAACTCTTGCTCGGCCTGGGTATTCCGCTGGAGCAGCACAACGGCCCGATGAGTGAAGTCGCACCCGGCTGGAAGCTGCGCGTGCTGCTGGCGCAGGCCCTGTTCTCCGATCCGGAAGTACTGCTGCTGGACGAGCCCACCAACCACCTGGATATCAACACCATCCGCTGGCTGGAAAGCATTCTGACCTCGCGCAACAGCACCATGATCATCATTTCCCACGATCGCCACTTCCTCAACAGCGTGTGCACGCACATGGCCGACCTGGATTTCTGCGAGCTGCGCCTGTTCCCCGGCAACTATGACGAATACATGATGGCTGCGACCCAGGCGCGTGAACGCCTGCTCTCGGACAATGCCAAGAAGAAGGCGCAAATCGCCGAATTGCAGACCTTTGTCAGCCGCTTCTCGGCCAACGCTTCCAAGGCCAAGCAGGCGACCAGCCGCGCCAAGCAGATCGACAAGATCCAGCTGGATGAGGTCAAACCCTCCAGCCGGATCAGCCCGTTCATTCGCTTTGACCAGAACAAGAAGCTGCACCGCCAGGCGGTGATCCTCGATCACGTCAGCCAGGGCTTTGACGGCAAGCCGCTGTTCAAGAACCTCAGCCTGCAGATCGAAGCCGGCGAGCGCGTGGCCATCATCGGGCCCAATGGCATCGGCAAGACTACCCTGCTGCGTACGCTGGTGAATGAGCTGACGCCGATGGCCGGCACGGTCAAATGGGCAGAAAGCGCCGATCTGGGCTACTTCGCCCAGGAACACGCCGACGACTTCAAGAACGACTGGACCCTGTTTGACTGGATGTCGCAGTGGACCACCGGCGGCGAGCAGCTGGTCCGCGGCACCCTGGGCCGCATGCTGTTTTCCAATGATGACATTCTGAAATCAGTAAAGGTGATTTCCGGTGGTGAGCAGGGCCGCATGCTGTTCGGCAAGCTGATCCTGAAGAACCCCAACGTGATGATCATGGACGAGCCCACCAACCACCTGGACATGGAATCCATCGAAGCGCTGAACCTGGCGCTGGAAAACTACCCAGGGACCTTGATCTTCGTCAGCCATGACCGCGAGTTCGTCTCTAGCCTGGCAACGCGCATTATCGAGCTGAACGAAAACGGCGTGACTGACTTCAACGGCAGCTACGATGACTACCTGCGTGAGCTGGGCGTTGCGGTCTGAGGCTCAATTGCCCAGTAGCTTGAACAGATAACGACCGTCGAACAGGACCCAGTCCGCCCAGAATAGTTGGTGCGCAAGGATGATCAGCCAGAATATCTGCTGATAGGATGCCTTGCGGGTCTTGTGGCGCAGCATCTGCTGCGCCAGCAATGCGCCCGGCCAACCCCCAAGCAGTTCAGACAGGTGCAGCACATTTTCCGGCGTGCGCTGCTCGGAGTGCTCCGCAGCGCGCTTGTCAGACCAGTACAGGAACATACTGAGCAGGCTCACGCCACCATAGGCGGCCAGCGGCCACATCCAGCCCTGCTCTTTCCACATTCCCAGCGAGCCGATCAGCGGCAGCAGGCACAGCGCCAGCCAGAGCATCAGCTTGGGTATCTGATGCTGAACCGCTGATGTGCGGCGGGCCGAAGGCCGGCGAACTCTGGCGGCGGTACTGGTGACAGCAGGCCGGCCCTTTTTGCGCGCCGGTTGACGCATTGCGGGTTCCCTGGGTTTACGCCGAATCGCCGGCCGATCAATACTCAGCCCCTCACCGCGCATATGCGTGGCGCGCATGCGGCCCTGGTCATCCTTGCCCGCCAGATAAAATACCGCATCGCCCTGGTTCGGCCGGGCATCACCGCGCATCGCCGAGATATGCACAAAGAGCTTGGGCCCGCCATCTTGCGGCTGAATAAAACCAAATCCCTTGTCGTCATCCCAACTCAGCAGTACGCCCCGTTGTTCCATCAATAGGCCTCACATAGCGAATAGCGAATGTTGAGCGGCCATTGTCTATCACTCAGGCGCCGCGGGGTAGAGAGAGTCACCACTATCATGGAAGCCCAGAAACTGACCCGCGTTCAACCCAATAGGCGCGCTCGCCGGCGTAACTAATTGCCGAGGCGATGGTCACATCTTCGACTTACCCGAGAGCTACCTATCCCTCCCCTGTCCCGTACGAGAGCCGCCATGAAGACGACACCCTTGACCGCCGTCAGTATCCTCAAAGAACCGTCCGCCAATTATATGAACGATGCCCAGCAAAGCTTCTTTAGAACGTTATTGCTGGAGCAGCGGCTTGAGCTGCAGGAGCGTATTGATCGGGACTTCAAGGGGTTGCGCGAGTTCCAGCCGGAGAGTGATCCGTCAGACATGGGCAGCAGCGAGGAGCAGCGCCAATGGCAACTGCGCATGCTGGAACGGGAGAAGAAGCTGCTGGACAAGATTGACCAGGCGCTTGAGCGTCTGGCCCGAGATGAGTATGGCTGGTGTGAAGAAAGTGGCGACCCTATCGGCCTGCAGCGGTTGCTGCTACGCCCTACCGCTACGTTGTCCATTGAGGCCAAGGAGCGGCAGGAGCAGTTCGAAAAACACCTGAATCGCGCGTGACATCAGCGACGGGCGACGCGCCACAGGCGAGCCATATCGCCGGCCCGAGCCTGTAACTGGGACGCGGCTTCAGCCATGGCGTCCTGCAATATCATGGGGCCTGGGGTGAGACTGAACGCGGCATCAATGCCCGCTTCGTACAGCCGCTGATAGCCCTCTCCCAGGCTGCCCGCCAGGGCGATGACAGGCACACCCGCCCGCTGTGCGATACGCGCGACCCCCACCGGGGTCTTGCCGTGCAAGCTCTGGCCGTCCAGCCGGCCTTCACCCGTAATCACCAGATCAGCGCCCTGCATTGCCTGCGCCAGACCAGATAACTCGGCTACCAGCTCAATACCCGGGCGAAAGCGCGCATGCAGTACCGCCAACCCGGCGAAACCCAGCCCGCCAGCGGCACCAACGCCGGGTTCATGGCGCACATCCATACCGATAACGCGCGCCAACAGGTTGGCGAAGTGCTCCAGAGCCTTGTCCAGTTTCTCCACCTGTTCGGGAGTCGCGCCCTTCTGCGGACCGAATACGTGCGACGCACCGCGGGGCCCACACAGAGGATTGTCCACATCCGCGGCGATCATGAACTCGACCTTGCTCAACCGGGCGTCAAGGCGGTCCAGATCAATACGGCGCAGGCCCAGCAGCGCAGCGCCACCAGGCGCCAAAGGCTGGTCGTCGGCATCCAGAAAACGCGCGCCCAATGCTTGCAACAAACCTACGCCGGCGTCATTGGTCGCGCTACCACCGAGGCCTAGAATGATCTGGGTTGCCCCTGCGTCCAGTGCAGCCGCAATCAGTTGCCCAGTGCCAAAGCTGCTGGCTTTGAGCACATCACGCTGATCACCAGGTACGCAATGCAAGCCGCTGGCCGAGGCCATCTCGATCACTGCCTGCCCCTTCCCCAGCCAACCCCAATGCGCTGCTACCGGATCACCCAGCGGACCCTGCACCGTAGCCTCTCTGCGCTCACCACCGGTCGCAGCCAGCACCGCGTCCACAGTGCCTTCACCGCCATCGGCCATCGGATACAGACCTATCTCTGCCTCCGGGTAAACACTGGACCAACCTGTGGCAATGGCTTCAGCCACCGCATTGGCGCTGAGGCTCTCTTTGAACGAATCTGGCGCAATCACGATCTTCATTCCGGCAACGCTCACAGCAGAATCAAGCTGAGCAACCAGACCGTCAGTATCCCGGTTACACCCTGGATCAAGGTGGCCACGGTCTGGGCCCGATAGGCGGTTGAAACACTCATGCGGCTGAACTGGGTGACCACCCAGAAAAAGCTGTCATTGGCGTGCGATACCGTCATGGCCCCTGCACCAATGGCCATGACCGTCAGCACCCGACCCATTTCGCTATCCAACCCGAGCTGGCCGAGCATCGGTGCTACCAACGCCGAAGTGGCTACCAGTGCAACAGTGGTCGAGCCCTGAGCCGACTTGAGTGCGGCAGCTACCAGGAATGGCATGAACAAACCGATTCCCAGCGCCGACAGGGTTTCACCCAGGTAGTCGCCCAACGGGGTGACCTTCAGTACCGCACCAAAAGCGCCACCGGCACCGGTGATCAGCAGAATAGGCGCGGCGGCAACGATGCCCTCGACGACCCGGTCGTGGAACTCCTTGCGCTTGTTGTCCGACTTGAGCAGCGTGCAAGCAAGGCCCAGGCCCACGGCCAGAGCAATCACCGGCTGACCAACGAAGGCCATCACGGTATAGATGAATCCCTCGCCGAAGGGGCGCGCCGGCAGATTGGCCAGCGTGCCCAGACAGATCAAGCCGATCGGCACGAAAATCGGTGCAAAGGCCTTGGTAGCGCTTGGTAAAACACCGTAGCTGTCGCGCATCTGCTGATAATCTTCACTGGCCATGATCGGCGCGCCATCATCCTCCAGCGGTATGTCCTTGCCGATAAAGCGGTTGGCCCACCACATGCCCGCCAACGCGGTCACCGCAGAGACGAACAAGCCGACCAGAATGACCAGGCCCAGGCTGGACTCCAGCCCCAGGTTACCCGCAGCGGCAATCGGGCCTGGAGTGGGCGGAACAAAGGTATGCGATGCATAAAGACCCGTCGCCAATGCCACGCTCATGGCAATGACCGAGACTTTCATCCGCGCCGCGAGGGCGTTCTTCAACGAGTTGAGGATGACGTAGCCCGAATCGCAAAACACCGGAATGGACACCAGATAGCCGATAATCGACATGGTCAACGTCGGGAAGCGCTCACCCAGAACGCGGATGACTGTTTCCGCCATGGTGATCGCAGCGCCGCTGCGCTCCAGGATGACTCCAATGATGGTGCCGAAGGCGATAACAATACCGATATAACCGAGGATTCCACCAAAACCGGTGGTGATGTGCTTGGCGATTTCAAGTGCCGGTACCTGGTAGGCAAAGCCGGCCAGCAAGGCGGCAGCGAGCAGGGCCAGAAAGGGGTGCAACTTGAGGCGAGTGGTCGCCAGCACGATAAAAACGACCAGCGCGACCAGAATCAGAACCAGACCCATGACCGTACTCCTTTATTATTGTCTGAAGGATAGATGCGTAACGCAGTATTGTCCCCCAGCGCACGCGGAAAATCCTTATGCCGGCGCATCAACAATTCTTTTTCAAAACCAATAAATTTGTGCATTTGCACAATAACTCTACTTTACGGTTACCTCCCCTTGCAGGGTCATGCTTAAACTCAACTGTGAGCGGTGATCTGCTCTATCCAGATCCAAACCACTGAGCTGGGCGATGCGCTCCAATCTGTAGCGTAGCGTATTGCGGTGAATACCCAAGCGCGACGCGCAAGATTGCACAGCGCCGCCATACTCAAGCCACACGCGCAGGGTTTCCAATAGGACATCCTGAGCATCTGCCAGGCGCAAGCATTCCAGCGGCTCCATCAATCGGCGCACCGTCCAAGACTCGCGCTGGCCATGCAACAGGGCCGCCAAGCGGTAGTCCGCCAGGGGCAGACAACGCCGTGCCAGTGCCAGGTCCTCAGCAAAATCACGTAATGCCAACAGTGCCTGACAGGCTTCGCGCAAATCGCCCAACGACGCTACCGGCTCCGCCGTGAACAACTGCGCCACCGGCAAATGGCGACGATCAGCCTGCTCCAGCCAGGCTTGCTCGGCGGCGGCCTCCAGCGGTGAGCGGAGCCAGATCACCGCATTGACGCCCAGTGGCAACACGCAGTGCTGGGGGTAGCGCTCGCGCAGGTGCATGATCAGTTGGGTCTGGCTTGCTGAGCTGTCGGCGTTGCGCGGGATGCTCAGCAGGCACGGCTGACGAGGCCATGTCAGCGTCAGGCCCAGGTGATCGGTATCCACTTGCAGACGCGCCAGGGAATAGCCGCTGTCCAGAAGATGGGTGAGCCAGGTTTCCTGTTGATAGTTCAGCCATTGCCGCTCGGCGTGGGCAACCCGCTGCTCTACCAGCATTTCAGCCGTCATGCGCACCAACTCGGCCAGGGGCCGAACCTGCTCCGGATCGCCGGTAATACCCAGTACGCCAATCAGCCGCCCTTCATGCATCAACGGCAGATTCACCCCGGCACGCACGCCTTGCAGGCATGCAGCCGCCTGGGCATCGATTTCCACAACGCGTTGATTGGCCAGTACCAACTGCGCGCCCTCATGCCGCGTATGCAACCGAGCCGAGTCGCCGCTGCCGATGATCATGCCCTGGGTGTCCATAACGTTCAGATTGTGCGGCAGGATAGCCATGGCACGGTCAACGATATACTGCGCCAGGGTGGTGTCCAGTTCGATCATCGAGGGTCTCCGGTAAGGCTTCCGAGCATAGCAGCCGTCGCCACATGGCACTATCTGCCACACAGCAATCCGCCGACGCGATACAACTTTCCCGGCCCAGAGCTGTCTGACAGGTAACAGCGTACCCTTGATCAGAAGTGAGCCCATTGACTAGAAACTCCGATCCGAGCATGCCCGTAGAGAAGCAACTGGTTGCCAGCCTTACCGCCGCATGTGAGGCCGCCAAGCGAGAGATCCCGGGATTTCTCTGGCTGACCCATGAGGGTGACAGCCGGCTATCACCCGGCAGCCTGCATGTAGTCTGGGTATTCGATACGCAGGAAAGTCTCGCCCACGCCCTCGAAACCGGTCAGGGCAAACGCATGTACGGGCTTACCGCCGAGGCCTTCCGCCAGGCTGCGGTGCCTATTACTGCGGCCGAGGCGCACGTGAGTTTCGACACGGAAGAAGCCTGTGCGCGTCATAATGCGGGCAATTGGCAGGCGCGCCTGGCAATGCTGCGCTCCTTCAGTCGCTAGCGCTCAGGCGCTGACAGGTTCACGCGCCCGCAACCGCTCTGTCATTCCGTTGTCATTCCCCCTGTCCAGACTAAAAGCCTCTTCGCTTCCGATCCAGTTGGAGGATGCAGCATGGCTTTTGAACACGACACCACCGATGACAGCGTCAGCAATGTGCGCAAGCAGCGGCGCCAGCAGGAGGACCGCCGGCGGATGGCCTACCGCCGCGCCATTGAGCAGTATCAGGAGAGCAAAGCTCTGCATGCGTTGGTCAGTGATTTCCCAGAGCTCGCCGGCGCCGCGCCGGAGCATCAACGCCTGCATTGAGTGAAAACACCGCCACTATGCTCGGCGCTGCTCAAAAGCTGTATTTGACCGTCAGCTTGCTCTGCCTCGGCGCGCCAAAAGCCTGCTGATTGTAGAAGCCAATCTGGCTGTAGTAGGTCTTGTCCAGCAGGTTGTCGATATTCAACTGAGCGCTGAGGGCGTCGCTGAGCTGATAACGCGCCATGACATTGACCAGAGCATAGGCCTCCTGCTCGAGCTTTTCGGCTTGCCCGAGGGGATTATTGGCGCGGGTGTAGTTACTGTCTTCCCAGTTCACTCCGGCGCCCAGGGTCAAGCGGTTGATCCGATAGGTGCTGAACAGGTTGGCGGTCCGGCGCGGGAAGCGGGTGTTGACGTATTCGCCCTCGGCGTCCTTGGCGCTGAACTGCGCCCAGCCCACCAGCAGATTCCAGTTGTCGGACAAGGCGCCTGACAGCTCGATCTCATAGCCGTTGCTGGTGGTGCCCTGGGCAGGGTAATAAGCCTGGCCGATACCACCTGGAACTGTCTGGCCCGCATCCGGCTGGGCGAGATTGTCCTGTTCGATACGGAACAGCGCGAGCGCGGCGTTCAGCCGACCGCCGAAGTACTCGGCCTTCAACCCTGCTTCGTAATTCTGACCCTCCAACGGATCAAGGTAGTCGCCGTTACTATCCTGATAATCCTGCGGATTGAAAATCTCCGAATAGCTGACGTAGGCAGAATACTGATCATTGATGTCGTAAATCAGCCCGGCATAGGGTGTCAGCTCTTTATCGTGCTCAAACTCGTAGCGTGATTTGTCCCATTTCATGCCGCTGGTGTCCCAGTTGCTGATGCGGCTGCCGAGAATCAATTGCAGCGGATCGGCCAGCCTCAGCCGCGCCACGGCGTAAGCACCCAACTGTTCCGTATCCTGCGTGGTGTAGGTAGTCGAGGGACCCCATTCAGGCTGCTGGTAGGAGCCATCCCACTGGTAGTAATTGCCGGTCGCCGGCCGGCTCAGGGGCGGACGATTGTCCGTCACCAGCGTTTGCTTGCTATGCATGAGGCCGACTGTGACCTCATGGGCTTGACCGCCAAACTCGAAGGGCGTGGTAGCGTACAGATCCAGATTGTCCTGCTCGCGCTTGACGTCGTACCAGGTCGGGCTGGCACTCAGGCCCTGGCCGGTGACCCTGTCGGGCGCGCCGGACAGAAACACCAGACGCAGATCACCTTCATTGATGCTTCGGCTATAGGCCGCGTACAGCTTGGTGCCGGAATCGAACCTGTGCTCGACATTGGCATAATAACTGGTCTGCTCGGAGGCCCACTCGGCCCAGTCGGCGGCGGTGGTTTTGGAGCGACTCCAGTCCGTGCGCGAGCCATCGCTGAACCAGACCGGCAAGCCGCCCCACATCGATGCGGTGGGATCGTTACTCTGATAGCTGGCACCCAGATTAAGCAGCGTACTATCGGTCAGGTCGATGCCGAGGGTGCCAAACAGCACCGATTTTTCATTCGCAGCCAGATCCACAAAGGAATCTTCCTCCAGGTAGCTACCCACCACCCGGCCGCGCACGCTACCACGTTCATTCAGGGCGCCGGATACGTCCAGGGTACCCTGACGACGATCCCAGGAGCCCGCCTGGCCTGTGACGGAGCCAGTGAACGCTTTGCTGTCAGCGCGCTTTCTGACCAGATTGATCGCCGCCGAGGGATTACCCGTACCCGTAACCAAACCGGTGGCGCCGCGCACGATCTCGACCCGGTCGTAGATCAGCGTATCCATCTCGGTTTCGCCCGCTGCCCAGCCACTGCTCCAGGTGGTAGGTACGCCGTCCACCTGTAGATTGGTGATATCGAAACCCCGAGCGGAAAAGCCGCTGCGCGAACTGTCGAAGGCCTTGGACGTGACGCCGGTGGTGATATTGACCACGTCAGTAATCGACTCCAACGCCATATCATCAATCATCTGGCGCGTCACAACAGACACCGACTGCGGCGTGTGGCGGATCGGCAGCGACAACCGCGTCGCGGTGCTCATTACATCTGTGGTATAGGACTCGGTGCCTTCGGTGGTAGGCGTTTTCCCCGCCTGGGCCGTTACGGTAACGGCGTCCAGGGTAATGGACTCATCCTCGGACGCAGAGGTGGTCTGGCTTTGAGCCCAGGCGGGCGCATTTGCACAAATGGTCAGGCTGATGGCCAGAGACAGCAGCGAGCGACGGGTAGCGGGAGCAGAAAAAAGCAGGGTATGGGACATGGGCTGGGCCTTGGCATTGAAATGATGACCCCTATGCCGAGCGGTTATGAACGGGCTCACGCCAGAGGACTGGAGCCCGGATACTAATGCTAACAAGAACCATTCGCAATAGCGGCGAGAGCCTAGCTCTGGACGACAAAGCGGCCAGCAATCCTTTTGATTGTCGCCCGCTCCTCTCGTAGAAAGCCCAGGAAGGCGTCAGCTACCGGGCTCATCCGCTTGCTTCGGGCGTGCACCGCGCACCAACTGCGATACAGCGGCAGTTCGCTGAAATCCAGGCGCACCAGATCGCCATTGCGCAAAAAGGCAGCGGCAGAATGCTCGGATACCAGGGCTATACCCAGCCCTGCAGCCGCGCCTTGTACCATGCTTTCGCCCGAGCCCATCTGCATGCTTTCCTGCAAGTGCACGCGACGCTGCACAAAATAATCATCGCAGGCTTTCCGCGTCCCCGAGCCGGGTTCGCGCTGCAGCACGCACTGAGTTTCCAACTCCGCCAACGCGAGTGACGATTGCTTGGCCAGCGGATGGCTGGGCGCAGCGACCGCGATAATGGCGTTATTCAGAAACGGGAAGAATTCCAGCGCCCGATCTTCCGGTACCAGGCCCATGAGCACCACATCGTCCTGGTTATCCTGCAAACGCTGAATAACCTGTGAGCGCCGCGTTACCTCCAGCCGGAAGCTGACCTGCGGGTAACGTTGGCGAAAGGCAGCCAGCAGGTGCGGGGTCAGATACTGAATGCTGCTGACCACCGCCAGCCGCAACTCGCCCTGCAGGCTACCCTGCAATGTGGTTAAACTCATATCCAGACTATCCAGACGGGCGAAGATATCGCCGCTGGCCTGCAACAGGCTCTCCGCAGCCTCGGTCATGTAAAGCTTTTTGCCGACGTATTCGAACAACCCTTGCCCGACCAACTCCTCCAGTTGCCTGACCTGCTGACTTACCGCTGACTGCGTCAATGACATTTCTTCCGCGGCGCGGCTGTAGGACAAACTGCGGCAGACCGCTTGAAAAACCTGCATCTGCCGTAGGGTCAATCTGTATAGAGATTTGCGCATCCTGAACTAACCTGAACAAGACAATAGAGTTGCGTCAGCATGTATAAGTTATTACTTATACTCAAGCCCATTATTATTCATTTTTCTTCAAAGACCTGGAGGCGTAGCTTTGACCTATCCGATCACCACCAGGAGGACACCGGACGTGATCAAGAAGATCCTCATTGCCAACCGTGGCGAAATTGCCGTACGCATTATTCGCGCCTGTGCGGAGATGGGCATTCGCTCAGTGGCTATCTATTCCGAAGCCGACCGCTACGCCCTGCATGTAAAGCGTGCCGATGAATCCTACAACCTGGGCAGTGAGCCGTTGGCGGGCTATCTGAACGCCCGGCAGTTGGTCAACCTGGCGGTACAGACCGGCTGCGACGCGCTGCACCCAGGCTACGGCTTTCTGTCTGAAAATGCCGAGCTGGCGGACATCTGCGCCGAGCGCGGGATACGCTTTATCGGGCCTTCTGCAGAAGTTATCCGCCGCATGGGTGACAAGACCGAAGCCCGGCGCAGCATGATCAAGGCCGGCGTGCCGGTGACGCCTGGTACAGAAGGTAACCTGGCAGATCTGCAGCAGGCGCTGAGCGAAGCCGAGCGCGTAGGCTATCCGATCATGCTCAAGGCTACATCCGGTGGCGGTGGCCGTGGTATTCGCCGCTGCAACAGCCCCGCTGAGTTGGAGCAAGCCTGGCCGCGGGTCATTTCCGAAGCGACCAAGGCGTTTGGTTCGGCCGATGTGTTTCTGGAAAAATGCATCGTCAATCCCAAGCATATCGAAGCGCAGATCCTCGCCGACAGCCAGGGCAACACCGTGCACCTGTTCGAGCGAGACTGCTCGATTCAGCGCCGTAACCAGAAACTGATCGAGATTGCCCCAAGCCCTCAGTTGACGCCCGAGCAGCGTGCCTATATCGGCGAGCTGGCAGTCAAGGCGGCCCAGGCCGTCGGCTATGAGAACGCCGGCACCGTGGAGTTTCTGCTTGCCGAAGGCGAAGTGTATTTCATGGAAATGAACACTCGCGTGCAGGTCGAACACACCATCACCGAGCAGATCACCGGCATCGACATCGTCCGTGAGCAGATCCGTATCGCCTCGGGCTTGCCGCTATCGGTCAAGCAGGAAGACATTCAGCATCGCGGTTTTGCCATCCAGTTCCGCATCAATGCTGAAGACCCGAAAAACGACTTCCTGCCCTCCTTCGGCAAAATCACCCGTTACTACGCTCCAGGCGGCCCGGGCGTGCGTGTGGATACGGCCATCTATACCGGCTACAGCATTCCGCCCTATTACGACTCCATGTGCCTGAAGCTGATCGTCTGGGCACTGACCTGGGAGGAGGCGCTGGATCGCGGCTTGCGCGCACTCGACGACATGCGCCTGCAGGGGGTGAAGACCACCACCGCCTACTATCAGGAAATCCTGCGCAATGACGAGTTCCGGTCTGGCGTGTTCGACACCAGTTTTGTGGAGGCCCATCCGGAGCTGACGCGCTACTCGGTCAAACGCAAGCCCGAAGAACTCGCTCTGGCGATTGCCACCGCCATCGCGGCCCATGCCGGACTTTAAAAGCAGCCAGCAGCTGGAAGCGGAAAGCTGGAAGCAGTCCGCCCTCCCATCAACTTCCAGCTTCAAGCTTTGAGCTTCAAGCTCATCAGGAGATAGAGAAATGAGCACCACACGCAAAATCACCGTCACCGACACCATCCTGCGCGATGCCCACCAATCGTTGCTGGCCACGCGCATGCGCACCGAAGACATGCTGCCGATCTGCGAGAAGCTCGATCAGGTCGGCTACTGGTCACTGGAGGTCTGGGGCGGCGCAACCTTCGACGCCTGCATTCGCTTCCTCAAGGAAGACCCCTGGGAGCGCCTGCGCCAACTGCGTGAAGCGCTGCCCAACACGCGCCTGCAGATGCTGCTGCGCGGCCAGAACCTGCTGGGTTACCGGCATTACAGTGATGACGTGGTAAGGGCTTTTGTTGCCAAGGCTGCCGATAACGGTATCGACGTGTTCCGCATCTTCGATGCCATGAACGATGTGCGTAACCTCGAGACCTCCATCAAGGCGGTCAACGACGCCGGCAAACATGCACAGGGCACCATTGCCTATACCACCAGCCCGGTGCATACCGTCGAGGCCTTTGTAAAACAGGCCAAAGCGATGGAGGCCATGGGCTGTGATTCACTGGCGATCAAGGATATGGCTGGCCTGCTGACGCCCTATGCGACCGGCGAACTGGTCAAGGCGCTCAAGGCTGAGCAGTCGCTGCCCGTCTTTATCCACTCACACGATACCGCCGGCCTGGCCGCCATGTGCCAGCTCAAGGCCATCGAGAACGGCGCTGACCATATCGATACCGCCATTTCCAGCATGGCCTGGGGCACTAGCCACCCGGGTACCGAGTCGATGGTTGCCGCACTGCGGGGCACGCCCTTTGATACCGGCCTGGATCTGGAGCTGCTGCAGGAAATCGGTATGTACTTCCACGCCGTGCGCAAGAAGTACCACCAGTTCGAGAGTGATTTCACTGGCGTGGACACCCGAGTACAGGTCAATCAGGTACCCGGCGGCATGATGTCGAATCTGGCCAACCAGTTGAAGGAGCAGAATGCCCTGGGCCGGATTCAGGAAGTCTTCGAGGAGATTCCCCGTGTGCGTGCCGACCTCGGCTTTCCCCCGCTGGTCACGCCCACCTCGCAGATTGTCGGTACCCAGGCGGTGTTCAACGTGCTGGCCGGCGAGCGGTACAAGACCATCACCAACGAGGTGAAGCTTTATCTGCAAGGCCGTTACGGTCAGGCACCCGGCGAAGTAGATGCCGAGCTGCAACGCCGTGCGATTGGTAACGAAGCCGTGATTGATGTGCGTCCGGCCGACCTGATCAAGCCGGAAATGGACAAGTTGCGCGCGGAAGCCGGCAGCCTGGCCGAGTCCGAGGAAGATGTGCTGACCTACGCCATGTTCCCGGATATTGGCCGCAAGTTTCTTGAAGAGCGCGCAGCTGGCACCCTCAAGCCTGAGGAACTGCTACCTGCCCCGGGCGCACCAGGCAAACCAATGGCGCAGGATGGAGCGCCGACCGAATTCATTATCGACGTGCATGGCGAAAGCTACCGCGTCGACATTACCGGTGTCAGCGTCAAGGGTGATGGCAAGCGGCACTTCTATCTGAGCCTGGACGGTATGCCGGAGGAAGCGGTATTCGAACCCTTGAACTCATTCACCGGCACCGGCGGCAGCCAGCGCAAGCAGGCCAGCCAGCCTGGCCACGTGACCACCAGCATGCCCGGCAATGTGGTTGATGTGCTGGTCGCAGTGGGAGACGTGGTGAAAGCTGGCCAAGGTGTGCTGGTCAGCGAAGCGATGAAGATGGAAAGCGAAATCCAGGCGGCGATCAGCGGTACCGTCAAGGCGGTGAACGTAGCCAAGGGTGACCGGGTCAATCCGGGTGAGATTCTGATCGAAATTGAATAACAGCAGCTAAAAGCTACAAGCTGCAAGCTACAAGCGCTAGGGAGTCTCTGACTGGTCTCAGTCTAAGTACTGACTCCGTATTGCTTGCAGCTTGAGGCTTACAGCTTGCAGCTGCTTTCCCGGAGGGAAAGCATGGGTCTGGATCCTGTTGTACTGTTTTTTGTCTTTGGTCTGATTGCCGGCCTGGTCAAGAGCGAACTGAAGCTGCCTCCGGCGCTGTACGACACCTTGTCCATCATCCTGTTGCTGGCGATCGGGCTGCATGGTGGTGTCGAACTGGCCGCTCAAGCCAGCCCGGCCCTGCTGGGGCAGACCCTGGCAGTTTTGGCACTGGGCATCGGGTTGCCGCTGCTGGCTTTCCCGGTCCTGCGGCTGCTGCGTTTCCCCCGCATTGATTCGGCGAGTATTTCCGCGCACTACGGCTCCGTCAGCGCCGGTACCTTTGCCGTGGTCATCGCCTATCTGCTAGCCCGCGATATCGTGTTTGAAAGTTATATGCCGCTGTTTGTCGCCGTGCTCGAAGTACCGGCTATCATCGTCGGCATTCTGCTGGCCAAGGGCGTTCGCCGCGATACCGACTGGAAGGCCCTGGGCCACGAGGTATTTCTCGGCAAGAGCATCATGCTGCTGCTCGGCGGCCTAATCATCGGTGTGCTGGCCGGCAAGGAGGCAATCGCGCCGCTGGAGCCTCTCTATACCAGCATGTTCAAACCGGTACTGGCGTTTTTTCTGCTGGAGATGGGTCTGATCGCTTCACGGCATCTGGGCAGCCTGCGCACCACAGGTATACGCCTGGTCGCCTTTGCCCTGATATTTCCGCTGGTTGGTGCAGTGATTGGCGCACTGCTCGGTCACGCCATCGGCCTGTCAGTTGGCGGTATGACGGTACTGGCCACACTGGCTGCCAGCGGCTCTTACATTGCGGTACCGGCGGCCATGCGCCTGGCCTTGCCAGAGGCCAATCCGGCCCTGTCGCTGACAGCATCGTTGGGGATTACTTTCCCGTTCAATATACTGGTCGGCATTCCCTTGTACCTGTCGCTGGCCGAATGGCTGGCCGCCTGAGGAGCCTGATGTGACCCACCCAACACGCACCCTGTTGACCTTGATCTGCGAAGCCGCTCTGGAGAACCGTCTGATCAAGGACCTGGAACAGCTCGGCGCACCCGGCTGGACCCTGTCCGATGCCCGCGGCAGCGGCACCCGCGGCGTGCGCAGCGCCGGCTGGGACAACGACGGTAATATCCGCCTGGAGATCATTTGCAGTAATGAGCTAGCCGACCGCCTCGCCCGGCATTTTCAGGAACGCTACTACGACAACTATGCGATGGTCTGCTATTTGAGTCAGGTGGCGGTATTGAGGGCGGAGAAGTTCTAAACCTCAAGCCAACATTTACGCTCTTGCGACTTCCCGGTGAGAGCCGCAGCCTCGCGGCGAATCAGACTCCGCTTCGCGCCGAGGCCGGCGCTCCTGCCAGCGGGGTTGCAACAGGAGCTTCGCGGTGTAGCTTGTAGCTTCTGACTTGTAGCTTCATAATGTCCCGCTTTTCATTCAGTCCGCCGAACGGCGGGCATTTGAGCGAGGCACCGATAGATGACCGCACTGGTTGGCGTGATCATGGGCTCCAAGTCAGATTGGTCCACCTTGAGCCATACGGCCGATATGCTGGAGCAGTTGGGCATACCCTATGAGGTCAAGGTGGTCTCTGCTCACCGCACACCGGACTTGCTGTTCCAGTACGCGGAAGAAGCGGCCGACCGGGGTATTGAAGTGATCATCGCCGGTGCCGGCGGTGCGGCGCACTTGCCCGGCATGTGCGCGGCCAAGACCCACCTGCCCGTTCTCGGTGTACCCGTGCAGTCATCCATGCTCTCAGGCGTCGACTCGCTGCTGTCCATCGTTCAGATGCCCGCAGGTGTTCCGGTGGCCACCCTGGCGATCGGCAAGGCCGGCGCAATCAACGCCGCGTTGTTGTCTGCCAGTATCCTCGCTGGCAAATATCCCGAATACCGTCAGGCGCTGGAAAGCTTCCGTACCCAACAGACGGACACCGTGCTGAATAATCCTGACCCGCGTCAGGCTTGAGGATCATGTCATGAAGATTGGGGTTATTGGTGGTGGGCAACTCGGACGCATGCTGGCGCTGGCCGGCACGCCGCTAGGCCAGCAATTCGCCTTTCTCGACCCGGCGCCGGATGCCTGTGCACAGGCGTTGGGTGAACATATTCGCGCCGATTACAACGACCGTGATCACTTGCGTCAGTTGGCTGACGAGGCGGATGTGGTCACTTTCGAATTTGAAAGCGTACCGGCAGAAACCGTGGCCTTCCTCTCGCAGTTTGTACCGGTATTCCCGAATGCCGAGTCGCTGCGCATCGCCCGCGATCGCTGGTTCGAAAAGTCCATGTTCCAGGACCTGGATATTCCCACACCCGAATTCGCTGATATCCAGTCGCAGGACAACCTCGACGCGGCGGTCAAGCGTATTGGCCTGCCTGCGGTAATGAAGACCCGTACGCTGGGGTACGACGGCAAGGGCCAGAAGGTTCTGCGCCACCCCGAAGATGTGCAGGACGCCTTTGCCGAACTAGGCAGCGTGCCCTGCATTCTGGAAGGCTTTGTGCCTTTTACCGGGGAAGTGTCTCTGATTGCCGTGCGCGGCCGCGACGGTGAAACCGCCTTTTACCCGCTGGTCCACAACACCCACGAGCAAGGCATTCTGCGGCTGTCGATTGCCAGTACCGGTCACCCTTTGCAGGGCCTGGCGGAAGACTATGCCAAGCGGGTGCTCGAGCAGCTGGATTACGTTGGTGTGCTCGCGTTCGAGTACTTCGAGATTGACGGTGGGCTGAAGGCCAACGAAATCGCACCGCGCGTACACAATTCAGGTCACTGGACCATCGAAGGCGCCGAGTGCAGCCAGTTCGAAAACCACCTGCGCGCCATCGCGGGTCTGCCATTGGGCTCTACCGCCAAACTGGGCGAAAGCGCCATGCTGAACTTTATCGGTGAAGTACCAGCCGTCGAGCAGGTCACCGCGATCGCCGATTGCCATCTGCACCACTATGGCAAAGCCTTCAAGACCGGCCGCAAGGTCGGGCACGCCACGTTGCGTTGCGCTGACGGCGATACGCTCCAGACGCGGATCGCTCAGTTGCAGCAACTGATTCAGAACTGAGCCTCAGCTGATCCGCTCTTGCAGAGGGCTCCGCGCCCTCTGCTCGCTCGCCCCCCGTCACGCACCGATGCACAACTATCCCCCCGCTTCTACCCTGGATGCTCTATGCTCGGAGCATAGAGCTGCATATTGGAAGCGGGCGCCATGCCCGCTTCATTGGAACCAGCGGACGCTTGCATGGACTTCAAGGATTTCTACGCGACACTGGGCGTGGCGCCCGATGCCGACGACAAGACGATCAAGACCGCTTACCGCAAACTTGCGCGCCAGTACCATCCTGACGTGAGCAGCGTCGAAGGCGCCGAGGACAAATTCAAGGAAGTCGCCGAAGCCTATGAGGTGCTGCACGACGCGGACAAGCGTGCCGAGTACGACGAGTTGCGCCTGGCCCGCGAACAGCGCCAGCGTTTCGGTGCTGGGCAACGCGCAGGCGCAGCAGGCTCAACAGAGTCCAATCAGGATTTTGCTGACTTTTTCGCCTCCATGTTTGGCTCCGGCGGCTCGCGCCGTTCGCCGTTCGAAGACAACCGCTTTGCTGAAAAAGGTCGTGACGTGGAAATAGAGATGCCGGTGTTTCTGGAAGAGACGCTTGAAGGCACCACCAAGCCGGTTGAATTCATGCTGCCCTATCGCGATGACCGGGGCCGCATGCAGGAATTGAAAAAATCGCTCAAGGTCAAGATTCCTGCCGGGGTCACTGATGGCGAGCGCATTCGCCTGAAAGGCCAGGGCGCGCCGGGCACCGGCAACGCGGCCAATGGCGATCTGTACCTCCACATCCGCTTGGTACCCCACCCGCTATTCGATGTGGAAGGTCATCACCTGGTCATCACCGTGCCTCTGGCCCCGTGGGAGGCGGCGCTGGGCGCGAAGGTGACCATCCCGACACTCAAGGGCAAGATACAACTGACCATCCGCCCCAACAGCCAGTCTGGCCAGCGCCTGCGGATCAAGGGCAAAGGGCTGCCCGGCAAGGGCACTCAAGGGGATCTGCTCGCGGTGTTGAATGTGGTCATGCCCAAACAGGCCGACGAGGCTAGCCGGGCGCTGTGGAACCAACTGGCAGAGACCGCCCGCTTCGATCCACGCAGCGAATGGAGTCAGGCATCATGACCATGATCACCCAGATGCATATCAGCTTTATCGAACTGCGCCAGTGTATAAGCTTCAGCGAAGCCCAGCTGCTGGAGCTGATCGCCGAAGGGATCATCACCCCACTCGCCGGCGACATCGCAGAAGAATGGCTATTCGACACCGCCTGCGTTACTACCCTGCACAAGGCGGCACGCCTGCACGACGACCTGAACGTCGAGTGGGCTGATATCCCACTGGTACTCAGCTTGCTGGAAGATGTCCAGCGGCTCAAAGCCGAGAACACGTACCTCAGACAGCGTCTGACCCGCTTTGAACAGGACAATTGACGCGCTCCTGTGCATCTGGCGCGTAGGTTCAGCCCTGCACACCTCGATACTGGCCGCAGACCAGCACTTGGCAAAGCCGTGACGCTGGGCGAAACTCCTCCAGCACGAAAGTGTCTCTATCCTGTGCCCCCACTTCCTGAGTATTGATATGCCTCTGCGTTCGCTGTTAGCCCTGTGTCTGACCCTGTCATTAACGGCCCATGCCGCGCCGCAAACGGTCGACTGGCTGGATCTGCTGCCCGAGGAAGACTACCAGGCGATGCTGGATATGCCGGAAATCGGCCACGATCAAGGCGACGAAATGCCCGGTGACTTTACTCAGACCCTGCGCCAGCGTGACGATCTGCCAGAGGTCATGTATTCCACCAAGGTGGTGGATGCCTTTGATAACAAGGAAGTGAAAATCGCCGGTTTTACAGTCCCGCTGGAAACCAACCAGCGCGGCGAATACACCTCGTTCTTTTTTGTGCCCTATGCCGGTGCCTGCATCCATGTTCCACCACCGCCACCCAACCAGATCATCCTGGTCGACTATCCCCAAGGCATTCGTATTGACGATATCTACGAGGCCTTCTGGATGTCCGGCACCTTGCATATCGATCAGACCAGTAACGAACTGGCCGATGCCAGTTATCGCTTTGATGCCGACAAGGTATGGGTCTACGACGGCGAGTAATTACCCTCGTTTCCCTCGTCCGGGTGGGGGAACCCGTGCTTAATTCCGGTATGCTTGGCACTCTGCCATACGAGTTAGCCGGGAGTTCAAATGGAATCGATGATAGGTATTGTGGGTCTTGCGCTGCTGGTGGTGTTTTACCTGCGCAAGTATCTGTTGAGAAAGGAATCTCCGCAAAAACAGGCCATGCCCTTCAAGGGGGAACTGTTTCAGGTCGGCCAGGCCTGCATCGCCAAGCGCGCGCATAGCGGGGCCACCTCTACGGTGGTGGTCATGCCCGGCTTTGTAGAAAACTTCCTGTATTTCACCGAATACTACGCTGACCCGAGCATTGAGCTGATCCTGCTGACCAGCGCCGACTATCACGTACCGGTGACCCACCCGCGTTTCAGCACACCCGCCTGGGCCAATATTGCCAAACTGCGCCCTGGCAGCATTGCCTATGATGCGGCCATGCTGAACCTGGCCCTGACCCACCTGGTGACCACCGACAATGTGCGCGTGCATGGCCATTCACGCGGTGGCGCTGTGACTCTGGAAGCCGCTCGGCAACAACCAGCTCTGTTCGAGCAGATAGAGGTCATCCTTGAGGCGCCGGTTCTACCACAGGGTTTGCCCTATGCGCCGATGCCAGCCACCGTGCGCTGGTTCCTACCCTTTATCCTGCCATTCTGGCAACAGCAACCTATCAACGAGCGCAATCGGGCCATGTGGGGTCCGCTGGATAACCCGCGCAAGCGTGAGTTGATCATGGGTGTGCCCTTCAACCCAAAGCGTGCCGGCATCATGCTGGCCAACCTGAAGGACATGGCGGACTGGATGGCTAATACCAGCACCGATATCTACCAGCACGTCAAACGCGGTGCCATCCTGGTTCCAGGCAATGACAAGGTGCTGAAAAGCGCAGCGATGCTCGCCAGTGCCCAACAGGCTGAAAATTTGCAGATTATCGAGATCGAGGGCGGCAGCCACTTTGTACTGGCTGATCATCCGGACAGTATCCCGCCCCTACGGCCAAGCTAGGCATGAGTTATCAATTCGAGCCGATAGGCATCGTTCGCTCCTGCTTCAAGGAAAAGTTTGCCATACCTCGGCAACCCAGCCTCGCGCCCGCGGCGCGAGGTGTGATTGAGCTTCTAGCCCCCTATGACCAACCTGAAGCGATCGCTGGGCTTGAGGGGGTGTCGCACCTGTGGCTTTTGTTCGTGTTTCACGCTGCCCCATCGGGTCCCACGCACCTGCGCGTCAGGCCTCCGCGTCTTGGCGGCAATCAACGCATCGGCGTGTTCGCCAGCCGTTCTACCCACCGCCCTAATCCCATTGGTCAGTCAGTGGTCAAACTGGACGGGATCGAACCAGGACGGCTGCTGATTTCGGCCATCGATCTGCTTGATGGCACCCCGGTGCTCGACATCAAACCTTATGTCCCCTATGCCGACAGCCTGCCTGAGGCGCGCAACGCGCTTGCTGAGCAGGCACCGCCGGCAATCAGCGTGGAGTGGAGCCCAACTGCCCTGAAGCAGGCAGCCAACCAGGCAGCTCGACTGCAGCAGCCGGTGATTGAGCTGATCGAGCAATGCCTGACCCAGGATCCCAAGCCTGCATATCAGCGCCCTGCGCCAGAGCGCCAGTACGGTGTGCGTTTCTGGGACCTGAATATCTGCTGGCACTATCCCGTAGCCGAGCGGATTCAGGTTCTCTCGGTTGAGCAGGACCAGCAAGGATCAGAATGAACCGAAGCGCCACTCACGCTCTTGCTCCCGCTGAAGCAAACAGGCATGTCATACTCTGAAGCGAAACCCTAATCTGGAGCTGGCTGATGTTCGATCTGAGTCACGTCGCCCTGCTGATGCTTGCAGCGCTGATCGGCACCTGGATATGGCGCGGCCTGGGCCTGCGCGACCAGGCGCTGGCGTTGGTGCGTCAACACTGCAAGCAGGTGGACGTGCAACTGCTGGACGAAAGCATCGTGATTAGCCGTATTCGCCTGGCGCGTAACCAGGAAGGCCGCATTGGCGTAGTACGGCGCTATACCTTTGAGTTCACTGTGACCGGTGAACGTCGCTACAGTGGCAGCATCCAGCTCCATGGTAGCCGCCTGCTAGGCATAGAACTGGCCCCCCACCCGTTTCCCGGTGCCATGTCCGACGACCAGACACTCTCCGGCGGCAGGCTGCTATGACCCAGGCCTCGCGGGCCGGGAGGTTCCACGTGGAACCCTCTGGCACGGCCGTTAGCGACGCCGTAGCCGAGGTCGCATGATCGAGAATATCCCTACTCATCTGATCGCGGGCCCGCTTGGCGCAGGCAAGACCACATTGCTCAAGCACTTGCTCGGCCAGCGCCCGGACCATGAGCGCTGGGCGATACTGATTAACGAGTACGGCCAGATCGGCATGGATGCTGCCTTGCTGCAAACCGATGCAGACGGAGTCTCGCTGGCCGAAATACCGGGCGGCTGCCTGTGCTGCGTCAATGGCCTGCCCTTTCAAGTAGGCCTCAACCGTTTACTGCGCAAGGCGCGCCCAGACCGGCTTTTTATAGAGGCCTCCGGCTTGGGCCACCCGCTACGGCTGCAGCAACAACTCGCGGACGCACCTTGGCGCGGTGTGCTGGCATTACAGCCACTGGTGATGGTGCTGGATGCACCCAAACTGGCGCAAGGCGTGCGGTTGCCCGAGGCGCAAGAGTTGGCCCTGCTAGAGGCAGGTCTGATCATATTGAATAAAGCTGAAAGCCTGACCAGCGCTGCCCGGCAGGCGCTGGAAGCGCAATTGCCCAGTACCAGGCCGAATACCAAGCTCTGGTGCGAAGCTTTCGAACTTCGGCTGGATGCACTACCCCGCCGCGTTCCGGCAGCCTCTCAAGCCAGCGCCAAGCTACCAGAACGTGAACAGTCCAGCATGCGGGTGACGCTGTGGCGCGCCATTGGTGATTGGCACTGCCACACTCAGGAGCTGGACGGCCATTACAGTATAGGCTGGCACATCCACCCTGATCAGCAGTTCGAGCTTGGCCCCCTGGAGAGTTGGTTGTTGGCACAACACTGGCTCCGGGCCAAGGGCGCCGTTCACACCAGCGAAGGCTGGCGCACCTTCAATGCGCTACCCGATGGAAAGCTCCTCTGGCAAAAAACGCAGTGGCACAAGGACAACCGGATCGAATTGATCACAGCACAATCTCCTGATCGCCAGGCGCTGGAGCAGGGCTTGCGAGCTGCCGCGATCAGCGATTAAGGTAACTGATTGGCTTACAACATCGACTTATAGACTCTGGCGCATAACATGAAATTGAGAACTATCAGCCTGCCGATCATCGCCCTGTTCAGCGCACAGATAGGGGCTGCGGCCTGCGTGATCACCTCCAACGACGATCAATTACCGATCCGGATGTGCCAACAGAACATCAGCATCCCGCCATCGCTGTTTACCGACAGCTTCTGCCAACCGCAGATCCCGGATCGCTCGTTCGATGTGGTTTTTGCTGAAGAATGCCCCTCGGGCGCGTATGGCATCTGCCAGGGGGCGAAATCCCAGGGTGTCGCCTATGAACAGGCGATTCACTATTACAGCGACGCTGATGATGCGCCTGTACTCAAGGCCTACTGCGAGAATATCAGCGAGGGGCGCTGGGAAGCCCCCTGACAGTCTTTACTCGGAGGGAGTCGGTAACGCGATCAGCTCATCCATAACCAGCTTCTGGCCCTCGCTCAGGCCCAAGCGGCTCACAGTGCCGGCGGGCAGTTCCAGCACGAAGCGCAGCGCTCGGTCCGCACGATAAATCTCACAGGGCATGCTGCGGCAAGCGGGAACGGCAGGGAAGATATTGGCGATGACCCCTTTGTCATCCAAATACACCAGATCCAGGCTGATACGCATATTGCGCATCCAGATAGCAGGGACGGTACCGGCGGGGAAATCAAACAGCATGCCCTCATCCGCTGCCAGCTCTCGACCCATCAACCCCTGACGGCGGCTCTCCGGGTCAGCCACGCGCTGCAGGCGAAAAGTCTCCTCCGCCAGATCCAGCTCCCACCATTCACCCGCTACCGTTTCCGGCTGCTGCGCTACCGCCGTGTTGCCCAACAAGCCCACCAGCAACAGACCAGCGACCAAGGCCTTCCAGATCATTTTCATAGGTTATCTTTCAGCAAGTTCTGATAGACCATATTGGTCAGGTAAAGGCGGTCCTGCTCGTTCAGATCAACAAACTCCACGCCAGTGGCGACCTGACTGTTCGCGGTTTCATCGCGGCTCACCGCGCGCACCTTGGCACTGATCGTCAGATACACATCCAGACCGGAGGGATTGATGCGAAAGGACAGCTTCACATCATCACCCTTCTCCGCAACCGGTTTGGGTGACATCATTCGCGCTCCGCCGCAGCTCAGATCCACTATCTTCGCTGCAGCCTGACCGGCGGGACCGTTCACTGCAGTCACCAGCTCAACGGAAACCCGTGAAGAGCCGCGGATACGCATGGATTGCACGGTTTCCGGGTACGCCAGATGCAGATAGGGAAAAGGCGAAAGATTGGATTTGATAACCCGCGTCTTGTAGGCCACGGCGTCTTTGCCGACAAAGCCGCGCACCAGAAATTGCTGACCCTCTTTGACAAAGACCAACCGCCCCTGGATCGTCGGCGCGGTGACCATCAGGCTGACGGGCGCGTGGAAGCCAATCATGCGGACCTGGTAGCGCTCCGCATGCGTGGGATGCAGGGTTTGCAGTTGTACCAGATCACCGGGGGCCAGCTGCACCTGTGACAAGCTGGAAATCTGAACTTCGGAGATGCTGCCATTGCCAGCGACATCGAGCTTCTCCTCGGCTGCATTGCGCTCCGGGGCCGCCCGATAGAGTCCCATTTTCAACAGCTGCGCCAGTAATGGCTCGCTATCGATGATCCGCGACTGCTCAAGCAAGACACTGCCCTCGGCGTCCAGAACGTCCCAGGGCAAGGGTTTACCCACGCTGACTTCATGTTCTGCAAGGGGTATCAGGGTCACGCTTGGTCTCCATTCCGGTTCGGTATTACGGCTGGATAAATGTATCACAGGCGCATCAGACGCTGTGATATCAATCTGCCGACCGAACGATGTGATCCCTGAGGTGTTTAATGCGGCAAATAGATATCCTCCCGAGTCCAGGGCAGGTTGTGTTGGCCACCGGCAAATGGCTTGACGGCCAGAATCTGATGAATGTTCATCCAGTTCTTGCGAAAGCCGTAAGCACAGCCCGCCAGATAGATTCGCCAGATACGCAGGGCTTTATCTGACACCTGTGCTTTCGCCTCCTCCAGCCGTGCCTCCAGATTATCGCTCCAGTGCTCAAGGGTGCGCGCATAATGCAGGCGCAGGCTTTCCACATCGACCACCTCCAACCCCTGCTCACTCATACTCGCGATGGCCGTGGACAAATGCGGCAATTCGCCGTGGGGAAATACGTAGCGCCCAATGAACGTGCCCGCCCCGCGGCTTACTGGTCTGCCGTCCACATGTTTGGCGGTGATCCCATGATTCATTACCAGACCGCCCGGCTTGACCTGGTCATACAGCACCTTGAAATAGGCGCCCAGATTCGCATGACCGACATGCTCGAACATACCGACGCTGACGACCTTGTCGAAGTCTTCCCGGCCCGGCAGATCGCGATAATCCTCGAGCTGCAATTCAATAACGCGATCCAGCCCGGCCTGAGCATTTTTCTCCCGGGCGAGGGCCAGTTGCGCCTTACTCAAGGTGATGCCGTACACACTGACCCCATAATGCCGCGCCGCGTGGCGGGCCAATCCCCCCCAGCCACAGCCTACATCCAATAACCGCTCACCTGGCTTGAGCCTGAGCTTGCGGCACAGATGATCCAACTTATTGGTCTGCGCCTGAGCCAGGCTGTCATGCTCAGGATCGCGAAAATAGGCGCAGGAATAGACCATCTCGGGATCCAGCCAGAGACGATAAAAATCATTTGAAAGGTCATAGTGGTAGGCAATGGCTTCTGCATCCATTGCCTTGTCGTGAGCAGAACGAGGCGGATTTGGCTCACCCTGGTTGCCCAGCAGCCCGCTGCTGAGAAGGTCGGCAACCTCGATAACATCCTTGATGCGACCCCGCACCTCCAGGCGCTGATGGATATAGGCTTCGCCAAGCTTGTCCAGACTGGGCTGCGCTAGATCGCCCAGCAGCAGGGGGTCGAGAATCTCAAGCGTCACCCTGGGATCAGGCCCCAGATCCAGCGTTGGCCCACCAGGAAGCGTCACTCGCAAGGGCAGGTTCAGCTTGCCCAAACTCTCGGAAAGTTGCGTCAGCATACGTACCTCCAACGTGTCGCCCAGCGTGCCCGTCAATCTCTCCTTTGAATATAGATCAAGTCTTGTACATGTTCACGCCAGCCGCCCTGCGGGAGACGGCTACTGACTAGTCTTTCTTGGCCGGACGCTTCCAACCCTCGATATTCTTCTGCCTCGCGCGCCCCACCGCCAACGCTTGTGCAGGCACATCCTGGGTTACAGTCGAGCCTGCTGCGGTAGTCGCACCGGCCCCGATGCTGACGGGCGCAACCAGCGCACTGTTGGAGCCGATGAATACGCCATCGCCTATGCGCGTAACGAATTTGTTCACCCCATCGTAATTGCAGGTGATGGTGCCGGCGCCAATGTTAACGTCTGCACCCACCACTGCATCACCCACGTAAGACAGGTGGTTGATCTTGGAGCCCGCGCCAATATCGGCCTTCTTGGTCTCGACAAAATTGCCTATCTTGGCCCCGACATGCATACGGGTCCCTGGGCGCAGGCGCGCGTAAGGTCCAATATCGCAGTTTTCCCCGACTTCGGCACCGTCGATGTGGCTATACGCCTTGATCACGGTGCCGGCAGCGATATTGCTGTTGCGTATTACACAATGCGGGCCGATCTCGACGTTATCGCCAATGCTCACATCACCCTCGATCACCACATTGATGTCCATAAAGATATCCCTGCCGACTCTCAGAGTGCCCCGCACGTCAAGCCGCGCCGGGTCCGCCAGCGTGACGCCCTCGGCCATCAGCCGCAAACATTCACGTTGCTGCCAGGCGCGTTCAAGCACCGAGAGCTGCTGCCGGTTGTTCGCGCCCATCACTTCGAGTTCATCCAGCGGCTGCGCTACCTCCACAGGGACCTTATGGCTCACCGCCAATGCCACCACATCGGTCAGGTAATATTCACCCTGGGCGTTATCATTCGACAGACTCGTCAACCACTGCTCCGCCTGATTGCCTGGCAGCGCCATGATCCCGGTATTGCCTTCAGTTATCAGCAAATGCTCAGCACTGGCGTCCTTCTGCTCGACAATCGCCTGCACAGCACCGTTAGGGCTGCGTACGATACGTCCATATCCGGTTGGATCCGCCATGGTGACTGTCAGCAGGCCGAGTGCTTGGGCGCCTGCCTGCGCGCTAAGCCGTTGCAACGTCTCGGCACGCAGCAAGGGCACATCACCGTACAGAACCAATATCTGATCGGCGTCGGTGATATACGGCAACGCCTGGGCAACTGCGTGGCCGGTACCGAGTTGTTCGCTCTGCACCACCCAGTTGATATCGTCGGCCGAGAGCGCCTCGCGAACCTGGTCTGCACCATGACCTATCACCACATGAATTCGCCGCGGCGCCAATGCTCGGGCGCAATCAATAACATGGCCAAGCATAGGCTTACCTGCCACCGGGTGGAGCACCTTGGGTAATGCCGAGCGCATACGGGTGCCCTGACCGGCGGCGAGGATGACGATATCCAGAATCATAGTGTGAACCGTAGTTGGTGGAGAGTGGGTAGATGATAGCAAAGCTGGAAAGCCGATACCGACAGCTATAAAAAAAGGCAGCCGAAGCTGCCTTTTTTATTGCCAACGAACTCAGCGATTGTTGAATGCCGGTCCGCCGTATTTCTTGCGCAGTTCCTGCACGGTACGTAGCTGGGCTGCAGCTTCAGCAAGACGCGCAGAAGCGGAACCGTAATCAAACTCGGACCCCTTCTCGCTCAAGGCCTTCTCAGCGGCCTTTTTCGCTTCAACTGCAGACGCTTCGTCGATGTCGCCAGCACGGATAGCCGTGTCGGCAAGCACCTTGACCATGCTCGGCTGGATCTCCAGGAAGCCGCCTGAAATGTAGAACACTTCCTCGCTGCCATCCTGCTTGATCACCCGAACCGGACCGGGCTTGAGGTCGGTAAGCAACGGTGTGTGGCCTGGCAGAATGCCCAGATCACCCATGTTGCCGTGTGCGACGACCATCGAAACCAGGCCTGAAAACAGCTCTTCTTCCGCGCTGACGATATCGCAGTGCACTGTCATAGCCATGTCATTGCCTCGATTCTGCGCCCGCTTGCGCGGGCGCTAGCATTACATTTTCTTGGCTTTCTCGATGGCTTCATCGATGGTGCCGACCATGTAGAACGCCTGCTCGGGCAGGTGGTCGAACTCGCCATCCAGAATGCCTTTGAAGGCACGGATAGTGTCCTTCAGAGAAACGTACTTGCCTGGGGAACCGGTGAAGACTTCGGCCACGAAGAATGGCTGCGACAGGTAACGCTGGATCTTACGAGCGCGGGCTACCAGTTGCTTGTCTTCTTCGGACAGTTCGTCCATACCCAGAATCGCGATGATGTCTTTCAGCTCTTTGTAGCGCTGCAGAACATACTGTACGCCACGGGCGGTATCGTAGTGCTCCTGACCAATCACCTGGGGGTCCAGCTGACGGGAAGTGGAGTCCAGCGGATCTACCGCAGGATAGATACCCAGGGAAGCGATATCACGAGACAGTACCACGGTCGCGTCCAAGTGGGCGAAGGTGGTGGCTGGCGAGGGGTCGGTCAAGTCATCGGCTGGTACGTATACCGCCTGAATCGACGTAATGGAACCCTGCTTGGTGGAGGTAATACGCTCCTGCAGAACGCCCATCTCTTCGGCCAGCGTTGGCTGGTAACCTACCGCTGAAGGCATACGGCCCAACAGTGCGGATACTTCGGTACCGGCCAGGGTGTAACGGTAGATGTTGTCGATGAACAACAGTACGTCACGACCTTCGTCACGGAATTTCTCAGCCATGGTCAGACCGGTCAGCGCTACGCGCAGACGGTTGCCCGGAGGCTCGTTCATCTGACCGTAAACCAGCGCTACCTTGTCCAGTACGTTGGAATCCTTCATCTCGTGATAGAAGTCGTTACCTTCACGAGTCCGCTCACCCACACCGGCAAATACGGAGTAACCGCTGTGCTCGATGGCGATGTTACGGATCAGTTCCATCATGTTTACGGTCTTGCCCACACCAGCACCACCGAACAGACCCACTTTACCGCCCTTGGCGAACGGGCAGATAAGGTCGATAACCTTGATGCCGGTTTCCAGCAGTTCGTTGGAGCTGGCCTGTTCCGCGTAGGAAGGCGCAGGACGGTGAATGCCCCAGCGCTCTTCTTCGCCAATCGGGCCGGCTTCGTCGATGGGGTTGCCGAGCACGTCCATGATCCGGCCCAGGGTCTTGACACCCACTGGAACGGTAATGGCTGCACCGGTGCTGCTGACGGCCAGGCCGCGCTTGACACCTTCGGTGGTACCCATGGCGATGGTTCTTACAATGCCATCACCCAGTTGCTGCTGGACTTCAAGGGTCAGACCCTTTTCGTCGACATGCAGCGCGTCATACACCTTCGGCACGCTGTCACGTGGGAATTCCACGTCGATGACGGCACCGATGATTTGAACGATACGTCCGCTACTCATGTTTGGTTCCTCTAAGTGGTATGAAACCGTTATCGTCTGTCCGCAGCCTCAAGAGACTGCAGCGGCGCCGCCGACGATTTCCGAAATTTCCTGGGTGATCGCAGACTGACGAGCTTTGTTATAAATAAGCTGCAGGCTGTCGATAATATCCCCTGCGTTGTCGGTCGCGTTTTTCATTGCGATCATCCGTGCCGCCTGTTCGCTGGCGTTGTTCTCGATCACTGCCTGATACACCTGCGACTCGATATAACGAGTCAGCAAGCCATCCAGCAGCTCGTTGGCATCAGGCTCGTATACATAGTCCCAATGCCCTTTGAGCTCGGCTTTGTCAGCCGGGACCAAAGGAATCAATTGCTCAACCTTGGGCGTTTGCACCATGGTATTCACAAAGGCATTGGAGACCAGGTACAAACGGTCGATACGACCTTCCTGATAACCATCGAGCATGACCTTGACGCTGCCGATCAGATCATTCAACGAGGGCTGTTCACCCAGGTGACTGATCGCTGCGACAACGTTACCGCCATAACTGCGAAAAAACGCGGCGCCCTTGCTGCCAATCACGCACAGCTCGGTCTCGACGTTACGGTCACGCCACTCTTTCATGTTTTGTACCAGTGCCTTGAACAGGTTGGTGTTCAAACCACCGCAAAGACCCCGATCCGTACTGACCACGATATAGCCGACCCGCTTGACTTCACGCTCTTGCATGAACGGGTGACGATATTCGGGATTGGCATTGGCCAGATGGCCAATGACCTGACGGATACGGTCAGCGTAGGGACGACTGGAGGCCATGCGCTGTTGTGCTCTGCGCATTTTGCTGACCGCCACCTTCTCCATGGCGCTGGTGATCTTCTGAGTACTTTTGATACTCGAAATTTTACCGCGTATCTCTTTTGCGCCTGCCATGTCTCACCTTTCAGGTTAGCCCGAGGCCAGATCGCACGATGCGGGACATGACTGAGTCATGCCCCGCGCTCGGCTTACCAGCTCTGGGTTGCCTTGAAGTTCTCGATGCCAGACTTGATACCGGCTTCGATCTCGTCGTTGTAGTCGCCCTTCTCGTTGATCTTGGCCAACAGATCGGCCTTGTCACGTTTGAAGTAAGCGAGCAGAGCCTTCTCGAATGCGCCGATCTTGTTCAGCTCGACATCGACCAGGAAGCCCTTCTCGGCAGCGTACAGACTTATGGCCATGTCAGCGATCGACATAGGCGCATACTGGTGCTGCTTCATCAGCTCGGTAACCCGCTGACCGTGCTCCAGCTGCTTGCGGGTAGCCTCATCGAGGTCCGAAGCAAACTGGGCGAAGGCCGCCAGTTCACGATACTGGGCCAGCGCGGTACGAATACCACCGGACAGCTTCTTGATGATCTTGGTCTGAGCTGCACCACCAACACGGGATACCGATACACCGGCGTTAACGGCCGGGCGGATACCTGCGTTGAACAGGTTGGACTCCAGGAAGATCTGGCCGTCGGTGATCGAGATCACGTTGGTCGGTACGAAAGCAGATACGTCACCGGCGAGGGTTTCGATGATCGGCAGAGCGGTCAGAGAACCGGTCTTGCCCGTCACTTCACCATTGGTGAACTTCGAAACCGCTTCTTCGGAGACGCGCGATGCACGCTCCAGCAGACGACTGTGGAGATAGAACACGTCGCCAGGATAAGCTTCACGACCCGGCGGACGACGCAGCAGCAGGGAGATCTGGCGATACGCCACAGCCTGCTTGGACAGATCATCATAAATGATCAGTGCATCTTCACCGCGGTCACGGAAGTATTCACCCATGGTGCAACCGGCGTAGGGCGCCAGGAACTGCAGAGCAGCCGGATCGGAAGCGGAAGCTGCGACCACGATGGTGTTGCTCATCGCGCCGTGCTCTTCCAGCTTGCGTACGACGTTGGCGATGGTCGACTGCTTCTGACCGATAGCCACGTACACACACTTGATGCCGGAATCTTTCTGGTTGATGATCGCGTCGATCGCGATGGCCGTCTTACCTGTCTGACGGTCACCGATGATCAGCTCTCGCTGACCACGGCCGATCGGGATCATCGCATCGATGGACTTGTAACCGGTCTGCACCGGCTGGTCTACCGACTTACGCCAGATCACGCCAGGCGCAACCTTTTCTACCGCGTCAGTCAGTTTGGCATCGATTACGCCCTTGCCGTCAATCGGGTTACCCAGCGCGTCAACAACGCGACCAAGCAACTCGGGGCCGACCGGAACTTCCAGAATACGACCGGTACACTTGGCAGTCATGCCTTCGGTCAGACCCAGGTAATCACCCAATACAACGGAACCCACGGAGTCCTGCTCCAGGTTCAGTGCCATACCGTATACACCGCCGGGGAATTCGATCATTTCCCCGTACATCACATCAGCAAGGCCGTGAATGCGCACGATACCGTCGGAAACGCTGACGATGGTGCCTACATTGCGAGCCTGCGAAGACACATCGAGTTTCTCGATGCGCTGCTTGATAATTTCGCTAATTTCGGAAGGATTCAATTGCTGCATGCCATGTCCCTCAAATCAGGATTTCAACGCCTCGGCCAGCTTATCCAGCTTGCCGCGGACCGAACCGTCGATGACCAAGTCACCCGCACGAATCAACACACCGCCGATCAAGGCCGGGTTGATGGTCACATGAGGAGTTACTGTCCGGTCTAACCGCTTGGAAAGAGCGGTTGCCAGCGTTTTCTGTTGATCGTCGCTCAGCTCAAAGGCGGATTCCACCTCGACTGCCACGCTACGATCATGTTCTGCCTTGTGTTGCTCAAAGAGCTCGGCAATAACCGGGATCAAGGGCAAACGGTCATGCTCCGACAGCGTCCGGATAAAATTACCGAAAGCGTCATCCACATGACCTTCGCACACCATGAGCAGGTCGTCGGCCTTGCGTTCCTCGGTCAGACCGGGATTACGCATCCTCGCGGCAAAAGCGTCGTCCTGAACGGCCGCTGCTGCCAGGGCCAGCATGCCAGACCAGGCATCCAGACCACCGGCAGCAGAAGCGTGTTCAAAAGCTGCTTTTGCGTAAGGCCGAGCTAGCGTATTGATAGTAGCCATAGCTCGCCTCGCTTAGAGTTGTGAGGCCAATTTATTGACCAGCTCACTGTGCGCCTTGGCGTCGATTTCCGACCCCAGAATTTGCTCAGCGCCCCGAACGGCCAATACGGCCACCTGGGCCCGAAGGTCATCCTTGGCGCGATTCACTTCCTGTTCGATCTCGGCTTTGGCGGCCGCGATCAGACGCTCACCTTCGGAACGTGCCTGCTCTTTAGCTTCCTCAACAATGAGGTTGGCACCTTTGTTGGCTTGCTCGATGATCTGAGTAGCCTGTTCCTTGGTTTCACGCAGGGTCTGGGAAGCTTTCTCTTGGGCCAGGTCAAGATCACGTTGGGCGCGGCCAGCCGCGTCCAGACCTTCAGCAATTTTTTTCTGGCGTTCTGCCATGGCAGCCGTGATCGGCGGCCAGACATACTTCATGCAAAACCAGACAAAAATAGCGAAGGCAATCGTTTGACCAAACAGCGTCAGATTAATATTCACAGCGATTTACCTCGTGCTATTCGTTGAGTCCCGGATCTCTTGATCCAGATGATGGGTCCGGCAAACCGCGGTCTACCGGAGATCAGTCATCTGAATTAAGCGGCAACGCCAGGGGCAACAACGAAGATCAGGTACATCGCGATACCAACACCGATCATCGGCACGGCGTCGAGCAGACCGGCCATCAGGAAGGTTTTGGTTTGCAGCTGCGGGCCCAGCTCAGGCTGACGTGCAGTGGATTCCAGCAGCTTGCCGCCCAGCAGGGCGAAGCCAATACCGGTACCCAGGGCGCCCAGACCGATCATGATGGAGGCAGCAATGATTACGAGTTCCATAATTACTCCTAAAGTTCAAGGTTGCAGTTCAAGGTTGGTTGATTGAACAGGGTTCAAGCGCGTCAGTGAGCATCCTCATGAGCAGCGCTTAGATACACCACAGTCAGCACCATGAAGATGAAGGCCTGTAGCGGAATGACAAGAATATGGAAGATTGCCCATGGCACGTTCAGACCCCATTGGAGGTAGAACGGCAGCAGTGCAATCAGAATAAACACCACTTCACCGGCGTACATGTTACCGAACAGTCGCAGTGCCAGACTCAGTGGTTTGGTCAGCAGGCCGAGCAGTTCGAGGAACAGGTTGAACGGAATCAACGCCCAGTGCTTGAAAGGGGTGAAAGACAGTTCCTTGATAAAGCCGCCGAAGCCCTTGACCTTGAAACTGTAGAAAATGATCAGGATGAAGACGCCCAGGGAAATACCGAAGGTGCCGTTCGGATCGGCGGTCGGGACGATCTTGAAGTAGTCCAGCCCCAAAGCGGTGGCCAGCCCGGGGATGTAATCCACCGGTATCCATTTCAGGGAGTTCATCAGGAACACCCAGACGAAGATGGTCAGAGCGAGTGGCGCTACCAGGGCGTTACGGCCGTGGAAGGTATCCTTGACGATGCCCTGGATGAACTCGACGGTCATTTCCACCACATTCTGCAGCTTGCCCGGTACGCCGACGGTGGCGCGCTTGGCAACAGTGCGGAACAGAAACAGGAAGATAAGGCCCATGAATACCGACCAGCCCAGGGTATCCACGTGAAACGCCATAAAGCCCATGTCGGTAGCTTCAGCGCCTGATTGGGCTAGCGTCCAGGTGGTTTCCTGGACGACTGTGCCGTCATAGCGCTCGTAACCTGCGGGCAATTTGCCGTAAGTGAGGTTCTGCAAATGGTGCTGGATATATTCAGCTGAAGTGCCTGCCATATTTGCCTCTGACTAATGCTTTTGAAATCGTTTGACTATGAGCAGGCCACTGGCCCCGACGGCCAGTACCGCGAGGTAACCAGCAAATACTGCGGTCGCCTCCAGCGGCTTTACACCTACCCACACCAGCACAAAGAGTGCGGCGGTCAATATTATTTTGCCAGCCTCGCCGGAATAGAATTCACGAACGATGGCCTGGGCTGATCGGGCTCCGCTGTAGCGGTACACCCGATAAGCAAAATAGGCATTGGGGACCAGAGCCACAAGTCCACCCAACAGGCCGGAATATCCGGCTACAGGATTCTGGAAAAACCACAGAATCAGCGCTGCCAAAAAAGCGGCGCAAGCTTGAAGCAACAATACCGGGAAAGCTGGCAAGCGATGGAAAGGGGTTCTGTTGGGCGTTCTTGCGTCCATTTACCCGCCTCGCGACCGCTGCTTCAGAATCTTTTCCGGGACTTTCCCCGCAACAAACTGGTGCATTTCACCAGCTAAAATAGCGCGAGGAGTATAGGTTGAATAATCCTCCGATTCAACACTAACCGGGCGAATCCCCCGTCTTTTCAAACAGTAGGCAACATTCAACAGCGAGTTTGGCGACTATGTCGTCGCATCGTCGTCGCATCAGAAATAGACAACTGGCTCACTTGATATGCATCAACACGCCATCAAGTTCATCCAGCGAGCTGTAGCTGATAACCAGTTTGCCCTTGCCTTTGGCGCCGTGCTGGATTTTTACTTCAGCGCCTATACGTTCGGCCAGATCCTGCTGTAGCCGCTCAATATCAGGATTGGCGCGGGTATCACCGGCTTCGCGCCGTGGGTTCAACCATTGACGCACCAGCGCCTCGGTCTGACGGACGGTCAAACCTTTGGCGACTACCTGGCGCGCCGCAGCGGTCTGATCGTCGGCGGGCAAACCCAGCAAAGCCCGCGCATGACCCATTTCCAGATCACCCCGTTCCAGTAACAATTTGACATCATCTGGCAAGGCCATCAAACGTAATAGATTGGTAATACTCACCCGGGACTTGCCCACAGCATCGGCAACCTGCTGCTGGGTCAGTTCGAATTCCATCTGCAGACGTTGCAGCGCGATAGCTTCTTCGATCGGATTGAGGTCTTCGCGCTGAATGTTCTCGATCAGCGCCATGGCGATGGCAGCTTCATCCGGTACGTCACGGATCACCGCAGGAATGGAATCGAGTCCGGCCTGCTGGGTGGCTCGCCAGCGGCGCTCACCGGCGATGATTTCGTAGCGCCCCTCGGCAATTGGGCGCACGACAATCGGCTGCATCACGCCCTGGACGCGAATCGAGTTGGCCAATTCCTCCAGAGCCTGGGGGTCCATATCGCGGCGAGGCTGGTATTTACCCCGCTGAATCAGGTCAACAGGCAATTCCTTGAGCTGCTGGTCCTGATTATTGGTTGCCTGACTGTCGCCGTTGGATTGCCCAAGCAGTGCATCCAGTCCTCGTCCCAAGCCGCGTTTCTTGACCGCCATGCCGGTAATGTCCTTTTTGATTATTCGTTCGTGCTGGCCAGGGCACTTGCCTTGGCAGCCTGTTTCGAGCGTCTTACTACTTCACCGGCCAGCGCCAGATAGGCCACTGCGCCTCGGGACTGTTTGTCATAGGTCAACGCGGGCATGCCGAAGCTCGGGGCTTCCGCCAGGCGCACGTTACGCGGAATCACGGTCTGGTAAAGCTGATCACCAAAGTGGCTGGTCAACTGCGCCGAGACGTCCAGCGTCAGACTGTTGCGCGGATCGTACATGGTGCGCAGCAGACCTTCGATCTGCAGCGACGGATTGAGTACCGAGCTGATGCGCTGGATGGTATTGACCAATGCCGAGAGCCCTTCGAGCGCGTAATACTCGCACTGCATCGGAATGATCACGCCATCGGCAGCCACCAGACCGTTAACCGTGAGCATGTTCAGCGAGGGCGGACAATCAATCAGAATGAAATCATATTGGCTACGCAGTGACGTCAGGGCGTAGCGCAAACGACTTTCCTTCATTTTCACATCCAGCAGTTCGACTTCGGCAGCGGTTAGATCGCCATTGGCCGGCAGGATGTCGTACCCGCCATTCTCCGAATACTGCAGGGCCTGTTTCAGTTCACAACGGCCTGTGAGCAATTCATACACTGAAAATTCGAGGTCGGATTTGTCGATACCACTGCCCATGGTCGCATTGCCCTGGGGATCGAGATCGACCAACAGCACCTTACGCTTGGTAGCAGCCAGTGAGGCGGCGAGGTTGATGCAGGTGGTTGTCTTGCCGACACCGCCTTTCTGGTTGGCTATTGCCAAAACCTTGCCCACTATGACCTCCTATCCGTTATCAGCCAGAACCTGCCGGCGCAGTATCAGCAGATGTCGGCTGCCCTGGCAACCGGGTACCGCCAATTGTGCGCTGTCAGTGACCTGGAAGTCGACCGGCAATGCGGCCAATTCCTCCTGCGGATACTGACCTTTCATCGCCAGCCACTGGGTGTCAATATCACTCAAGTGACGGGTCAGATGGGTAAAATCGGCCAGCGAGCTGAATGCCCTGGAAGCGATCCCGTGAAAGGGCTGTTCTGCCTGAAAACTTTCCACCCGGCTCTGAACAACGCTCAGGTTGGCTAATCCCAGCTCCAGCTTGGCCTGGGTCAGGAAGCGGGTCTTCTTGCCGTTGCTGTCCAGCAGCGTGAAGGCTGTGCCGGGCAGCATGATGGCCAGAATAATCCCCGGCATCCCGCCGCCACTGCCCACATCCAGCCAACGATCGCCCTGAACGTACGGAAGGATACTCAGGCTGTCGAGCAAATGCCGGCTGACCATCTCATCCGGATCACGCACCGCCGTCAGATTGTAGGCCTTGTTCCACTTGTGCAGCAGGCGCAGATAAGCCAGCAACTGCTCACGTTGCTCAGGCTGGAGATCGATACCCAGTTGGGCGGCACCCTCGGTCAATTCACGGGCGTGGTCGGCCATCCGGGTTATGCCTCTCTTGCCAGGCTGCTGCCGGCGTTGCGTTTTTTCAAGTGAACCAGCAGCAGGCTGATGGCCGCCGGGGTTACACCCGGAATGCGCGATGCCTGCCCGAGAGTCTGGGGACGCACATCGGCGAGTTTATGCCGGATCTCGTTGGACAGGCCATTGAGCGTCAGGTAATCAAAGCTGTCAGGTAGCAGTGTCTGTTCATGCTGACGCAGACGCAGAATTTCTTCCTGCTGCCGCTCGATGTAGCCGGCGTACTTGGTATGGATCTCCACCTGCTCCGCCGCGTCAGCTGGGATATCGACCTTGCCTGTCAGCTCGCACAGCGCGTGGTAATCCACCTCTGGACGACGCAGCAGATCGAGCAGGCTGTACTCGTGATTCAGCGGGGTGGCATAACGCTCGGCAAAGGCCTTGCCGACCTCACTGTTGGGTTGCACCCAGGTGCTGCTCAGGCGCTTGCGCTCGGCATCGATCGCTTCGCGTTTGGCGCTGAATACCGCCCAGCGATGATCGTCAACCAAGCCCAGCTCCCTGCCCTTCTCGGTCAGACGCAGATCGGCGTTGTCTTCACGCAGTACCAGCCGGTACTCGGCGCGCGAAGTAAACATGCGATAGGGCTCGCGGGTACCCATGGTGATCAGGTCATCCACCAGCACGCCGATGTAGGCTTCGTCACGCCGCGGGCACCAGGCTTCCTGATCCTGGGAGCGGCGCGCGGCATTCATCCCGGCCAACAAGCCTTGGGCAGCTGCCTCCTCGTAACCGGTAGTGCCATTGATCTGGCCAGCGAAGAACAGCCCGCCGATCACTTTGGTTTCCAGTGAATATTTCAGATCCTGTGGATTGAAATAATCATACTCAATGGCATAACCGGGCCGCAGGATATGGGCGTTTTCCATACCTTCGATCGACTGCACTATCTGTAATTGCACATCGAACGGCAGTGAAGTGGAAATGCCGTTGGGGTAGAGCTCATGCGTAGTCAGCCCTTCGGGCTCGATAAACACCTGATGCTGGTTCTTGTCGGCAAAGCGATGAATCTTGTCTTCGATCGATGGGCAATAACGCGGACCAACACCCTCGATTACACCGGTATACATCGGCGAGCGATCCAGATTATTGCGGATGATCTCGTGGGTGCGCTCGTTGGTGTAGGTAATCCAGCAATTGACCTGTTTCGGGTGTTCGCTGACGTTGCCCAGAAATGACATCACCGGCAGCGGCGTATCGCCGGGCTGCACGGTCATTTTGCTGTAATCGACGGTCCGGCCGTCTATGCGCGGTGGCGTTCCGGTTTTCAAGCGGTCGACGCGCAGCGGTAACTCACGTAAACGGTCAGCCAGGGCAATGGCGGGGGGGTCACCTGCGCGGCCACCAGAGTAGTTATCCAGGCCTATGTGAATCAGACCGCCGAGAAAGGTCCCCGTGGTCAGAACTACGTTGGCCGACAGAAAGCGCAGGCCCATTTGCGTAACAACGCCGCAGACCTGGTCGTTCTCGACAATCAGGTCATCACAGGCCTGCTGGAATATCCACAGATTAGGCTGGTTTTCGAGTATTTCGCGAATGGCCGCCTTGTACAGAATGCGATCAGCTTGAGCTCGGGTAGCTCGCACTGCAGGACCCTTGCGGCTGTTGAGCACACGGAATTGAATACCAGCGAGATCCGTTGCACGGGCCATGGCCCCGCCGAGCGCGTCGATTTCCTTGACCAGGTGACTCTTGCCAATCCCGCCAATGGCCGGGTTGCAGCTCATCTGCCCTAGCGTTTCAACGTTGTGGCTCAGCAACAGGGTTTTTACCCCCATACGAGCAGCCGCCAATGCGGCCTCGGTGCCAGCATGGCCCCCGCCCACAACGATAACGTCAAAACGACTTGGAAATTGCACGGTGGAACCTCGTTGCCAGAGCAAGGCTGGCTTCGGAAAAGGGGCCGATTATAGGCCCTCGCTGAAAAAATTGCAGCCATGCGTTGGATGTTTTTTGAACAGCGGGTGTTGGCACGGGGTCAGGGTTGAGCAAGCCAAGCTCATTAGTAGAATAAATTAAAGAAAGATTTAAAAAGCTTTATGTAGTGAATGTTAATGAGTAAGCGCTTTTCTGTGAATAACTCTATTTTAATCAATAAAAACATAAGGTTGTAAGCGAAGAAAGGTTGTGATCAAACTGCTGCTGGATGGGTCCTGTTACGGTGGTTATGTTGTGGATAAAAGAGGGTGTTATCCACAGGCCGTTTTCAGTACTACTTGTGCACAGTGTTTTACCCCGGTCTCAAGGTGAGTTGTGCACAGGGCTCAAAAGGCAAAACCAGACGTTATGGAGAAGAAAATACAGACGAATTCAACCTTACCGACGCTTCAATGACTCTGAAACATCAGTAAGGATATGGCGATCAAGAGGTGGGATGAACCGCGAGAGAACTATTTACCGATACAGAAACTGGAGAAAATACGCCCAAGCAGGTCATCGGCACTGAATTCCCCTGTAATGCTACCCAGTACCTGCTGAGCCATGCGTAGATCCTCTGCCAACAGCTCTCCGGCCCCCATCAAGGTCAATTGATCATGGCCATGGGACAAGTGCTCGCTGGCCTGCTCCAGGGCATCCAGGTGTCGACGGCGAGCGCTGAACAGGCTCTCGGCGGTCTGCTCGTAGCCCATGCAGGTTTTCAGGTGCTCGCGCAGCAGGTCTACGCCTTCGCCAGTGCGAGCGCACAGGCGCAGCGTCACACTGCCGTCCGCTGCGGTCTCCTGGCCAGCCTGAGCATCTATCAGGTCGATCTTGTTGTGGATCAAGGTCACCTTGGCCGGGTCAGGGCGTTGCAGCAGAAACTCGGGCCAGAGGTTCTCCGGATGATGAGCTTCTGGCTGTGACGCATCGACCATCAACAGGATACGGTCCGCATCGGCGATGGCCGCCATGGCACGCTCCACACCGATCTTTTCCACCTGGTCTTCAGTATCGCGCAATCCGGCGGTGTCGATGATATGCAGCGGCATTCCATCAATATGAATATGTTCACGCAGGATATCCCGCGTGGTGCCGGCAATATCGGTGACGATGGCGCTGTCCTTGCCAGCCAGCGCATTCAACAGGCTGGATTTGCCGGCGTTGGGTCTGCCGGCAATGACTACCGTCATGCCGTCACGCAGCAGTGCACCCCGCCCGGCCTCACGTTGAACTTGCTCTAGATCCTGACGCACGCTCTGTAGCTGCGCGAGCACATGCCCGTCGGCAAGGAAGTCGATTTCTTCTTCAGGGAAATCAATCGCGGCTTCGACATAGATTCGCAGTGTAATCAGGGCTTCGGTCAGTGCATGTACGCGACTGGAAAAGGCGCCTTGCAGTGAATGCAGCGCGTTGCGCGCCGCCTGCTCGGAGCTGGCCTCAATCAGGTCGGCAATCGCTTCGGCCTGGGCCAGGTCGAGCTTGTCATTGAGAAAGGCCCGTTCGCTGAATTCGCCGGGGCGTGCGAGCCGAGCACCGGCCTGCAGGCAGGCCTTGAGCAGCAAATCCATGACCACTGGACCACCATGACCTTGCAGCTCAAGCACGTCCTCGCCAGTAAAGGAATGCGGCCCTGGAAAATACAAGGTCAGGCCTTGATCCAGCGCCACCTGCTGTTGCCAGAAGGTACCGTAATGCGCATGACGCGGCTTTGGTTGGATGCGGGCTATCTGCTGGGCGATGTTGAGTGCGGCCGGGCCCGATACGCGGATGATACCGACGCCACCCTGGCCCGGCGGCGTGGCAATAGCGGCGATGGTGTCGGCGTGGTAACTGGTCATCAGCATCTCTGGCAGGTCAGGAAAGTGAAAGGACAGATAGCAAAACGCCCCGATATCGGGGCGCTTGCTTAGCTCTGCTCAGGCGGGAACTACTCGCCTTTGGCCGCAGCGCCTTTTTCGATCTGACGGGTAATGTACCACTGTTGTGCGATCGACAGCATGTTGTTGACCACCCAATACAGCACCAGACCTGCCGGGAACCAGAGGAAGAAGAAGGTGAAGATAATCGGCAGCATCTTCATCACCTTGGCCTGCATTGGATCCGGCGGCGCTGGGTTCAACTGCTGCTGAATAAACATGGTCGCGCCCATCAGGATCGGCAGAATGAAGAACGGATCCTTCAGCGACAGGTCAGTGATCCAACCCAACCACGGCGCCTGGCGCATCTCGACGCTTTCCATCAACGTCCAGTACAGCGCGATAAATACCGGCATCTGCACCAGGATCGGCAAACAGCCACCCAGTGGATTGATCTTCTCTTTCTTGTACAGCTCCATCATGCCCTGGGACATTTTCTGACGGTCATCGCCATGCTGTTCGCGCAGAGCCTGCAGCTTCGGAGCAACGCGGCGCATATTGGCCATGGAGCGATAGCTGGTAGCGGAAAGCGGGAAGAACACCAGCTTGATCAGCACGGTCAGCAGGATGATGCTCCAACCCCAGTTGCCGACGAAGCCATGAATGAAGCTCAGTACCCAGAACAGAGGCTGTGCGATCCACCACAGGAAACCGTAGTCGACGGTCAGCTCCAGGCCCGGGGAGATTTCTTTCAAGCTGTCCTGAATTTTCGGACCGGCGTAGAAGTCGGCGCTGATGCTGGCTTGCTGTCCTGGTTCGACAATACTCGCTGGGCTGGTAAAGCCGACGATGTAGTTGCCTGCACTGTCCTTGCGCGTCTGGTACACGTGCTGCTGTTCTGGCGAAGGAATCCAGGCGCTGACAAAGTAGTGCTGCAGCCAGGCTACCCAACCACCGCTGACCGTTTCACTCAGGCGTGCCTTGTCCATATCGGAGAAGGATACCTTGGTATAGGACGCATCGGAGCTCCAGTAAGCAGCACCGAGGTAGGTCGCCATGCCCGTGGCACTCGAACTGGAAGGATCACTGCTCTTGTCACGCTTGATCTGACCAAACAGATTGCCAGTCCAGGGCTCGTCGCTCTGGTTGTCGATGATGTAATCAACATCGACCAGATACTGACCGCGGGTGAAGGTGAACCGCTTGATGTAGCTAACGTTGTTCTCTTCAAAGCGCAGGTCCACGACCAACTGCTGCTCATCGCCAAGGCTGTAGCTCTGGCTGTCGGCACTGTATAGAGGACGGCCAGCGGGGCGGGCATCTGGACCGTTTTTGCCGGTCAGGCCGCTCTGCGCCACATAGGTCATGGACGCGGAGTTTTCCAGAATCGGGAACGGCAGATCCGGCCGATCCTTGCGTACCGGATACTGCGGCAGTGACAGAGTCACCAGATCACCACCACGCGGATCAATCTCTGCGCGCAAAGTGTCGGTTTCGATTCTGATCAGGTTGCTGCTGGTCTCTGACGGCGTAGCGGCCGTCTGTGGTACTTCGGCTTCTCCACCGGGCTCGACTGCAGGCGGCACGTCATCAGTTCTTGCCGCTTCAGCAACCCCTTGGCCATCAGGCAGTACCGGAAGATCAGCATTGTTGCTCTGGTTGGATTCTGCGACCGCCGGAGGCAAATCTTGCTGCCCGTAATCAGCATTCCACTGCAAAACCATGAGGTAGGTAATCACGAGCAAGGCAGCTATGAGGATATTTCGTTGCATGTTCATGGTTTATTGGTCATCTGAGAAGAATGATTGGCAGAGGCAGGCGGTACCGGATCGTAACCACCGGGATTCCAGGGATGGCAACGGCTCAAACGCTTTGCACCAAGCAGGCTGCCCTTGAGAAAACCATGTTGTTCTATGGCCTCCTGGGCATAGCAGGAGCAGGACGGGTAGAAACGGCAATGGCTGGCCATCAGTGGGCTGATAGCGTAGCGATACACCTTGATCACTCCGAGCGCGAGGTTACGCATTGGATGACGGGGGTCCGGAATGGCGTGAACGTGGAGGCTTGTCCGTCGACCGGGATAACTTGCGCCACATGCTTTTGTATAGCTCATGCAGCGCAGCATTATCCAGCTCACCCAGGCCCTTGCGAGCCAGGACGACAATGTCCAGATTGCCCAACTCCGGCTTGTTCAGCCGGAACGAGTCTCGGGCGATGCGCTTGATGCGATTGCGATCAACGGCCCGCCGGACACTTTTCTTGGCAATCACCAGGCCCAGTCTTGGCTGGTCGCTGGTGTTTGCCTTGGCCAACAGCAAGATATAAGGCCCGGAAGCCTTGCGGGTGGCACCGTCGAATACGTTCTTGAACTGACTTGGCGTTAACAGCCTGCATTCAGGACCGAATCCGAAATCCACCTGCAAAACCGGGTCTTAAGCTGACAGACGCTTGCGGCCTTTGGCGCGACGGCGTGCCAGTACGTTACGACCGTTGGCAGTAGCCATGCGAGCGCGGAAGCCATGGTTACGCTTACGCTTCAAAACGCTGGGTTGAAATGTTCTTTTCATCTTGAGTTACCTGATTGATTCGCGTCAGAGCCAGTGAGCCCTTTCAAGGGACCGGCAATTCTAGAGAATAACCCTTTGCAGGTCAATTCGATTTGACCGAGGAATTCATTAAAAACAATATAAAATCAATTCTTTAAAAGGATTAATGATGTTAATGCTAATGGTCAGGCGCTTTTCTGTGGATATCCCTGAAAAGGGCTTTTAAATCAGCTGCTTCCAACAGGCAAAAAGCTGTTATCAACCGGTGAAGGATACAGCTCATCACCTGTGCCCCGCCTGTGGATAGAATGAGGCTTTATCCACAGGGTGTTTTATCCACTGCTCTGAAGGTGGTTTACCCACACGGCTCACCACCTTTTGTGCACAGAGCTCAAGCCCGCATTATGCAAGGCTTCGGCCACAATTACAGAAAATCATGCAGGTTCTTCGGGGCGTGGTCACTTCACTTCTACCCATCAAGAGTGTGGATAACTACCCCTTAAAAGCGCTAGAATGGCCGCTTAAATGGCGTGATCAAACCGGCGTTATTCCGGGCTGATTACCTCCAACAATAAGGCCGTTTGCGGCTGCGATACCGGGGGATTTTGTGTCGGTTGTACTCTGGCAGCAATGCATCGATTTTTTGCGTGATGAGCTACCATCCCAAGAGTTCAATACCTGGATCAGGCCCTTGCAAGTGGATGGCGATCAGACTGAACTGCGTCTTTATGCGCCTAATCGGTTTGTCCTCGATTGGGTCAATGACAAATATCTCAATCGGGTTCAGGAATTGCTCGATGACCTGTCCCAGGGGCAGGCCCCTCTGGTCTCCCTTTTGATTGGTAGCCGGCGTGCTGCGTCGGCGGTCAAATCCAGTGTCAATACTCCTGCGCCGGCGCAGACCGTCGCCGCTTCCGCAGCCACAGTGCAGACGGCTAGCGCCCCCGTCACGCCCCGTACCCAGGTTATCGCCCAGGGGTTTCAGCCCGAGCAGTCGCAGGGCGTGCGTATTGATGAAGAGGATCCTCGCCCTCCTCAGCGCGCTGACCAGGCGGGCCCGAGTTCGCCGGTGATCAAGCACACCAGCTACCTGAACCGCAGCTTTACCTTCGAGAATTTTGTCGAAGGTAAATCCAACCAGTTGGCCCGCGCGGCAGCCTGGCAAGTGGCGGACAATCCCAAGCACGGATACAACCCTCTGTTTCTTTATGGCGGCGTTGGTCTGGGCAAGACTCACTTGATGCATGCGGTGGGTAACCATCTTTTAAAGAAAAACCCGGCCGCCAAAATTGTCTATCTGCATTCCGAGCGCTTTGTAGCAGATATGGTCAAGGCGCTGCAGATGAACGCGATCAATGATTTCAAGCGTTACTATCGATCCGTCGACGCATTGCTGATTGACGACATTCAATTCTTTGCCAAGAAAGAGCGCTCCCAGGAAGAGTTCTTCCACACCTTTAATGCCTTGCTTGAAGGTGGTCAGCAAGTGATCCTGACCAGTGATCGGTATCCAAAGGAAATCGATGGTCTGGAAGAGCGCCTCAAGTCGCGCTTTGGCTGGGGCCTGACAGTGGCTGTTGAACCGCCTGAGCTGGAAACGCGGGTCGCTATCCTGATGAAGAAAGCCGAGCAGTCGCGGGTTGATCTGCCACATGACGCCGCCTTCTTTATTGCCCAGCGTATTCGTTCCAACGTACGTGAGCTTGAAGGTGCGCTCAAACGAGTCATCGCCAGCGCGCACTTCATGGGTCGCGATATCACCATTGAGCTGATCCGCGAATCGCTCAAGGATCTGCTGGCCCTGCAGGACAAGTTGGTCAGCATCGACAATATTCAGAGAACGGTCGCCGAGTACTACAAGATCAAGGTCTCTGATGTGTTGTCCAAGCGTCGCTCGCGCTCTGTCGCTCGCCCGCGTCAGGTGGCCATGGCGTTATCCAAGGAATTGACCAACCACAGCCTGCCGGAAATAGGCGATGCATTCGGTGGCCGGGACCACACAACGGTTTTGCACGCGACGCGGAAAATTGCCGAATTGCGTGAAATGGATGCGGATATCCGCGAAGATTACAAAAACCTGCTGAGGACACTGACTACCTGATGTTGAGGTGGCATGTTCAGCACACGATAACCTGCACGAGGTCGAAGGAAGACAATGCAATTTACCATTCAGCGTGAAGCCCTGTTGAAGCCCCTGCAACTGGTAGCCGGGGTAGTTGAACGTAGGCAGACCCTGCCCGTGCTGTCCAATGTGCTGTTGGTAGTTGATGGTAATACACTGTCGATGACCGGTACCGACCTGGAGGTTGAACTGGTTGGGCGCATCAATCTTGAAGAACCTGCTGAAGCCGGCGAAATTACCGTACCGGCCCGTAAGCTGATGGATATCTGCAAGTCTCTCTCAGATGATGTTGCGATCAGTTTCAAGGTTGAAGATAACAAGGCGATCATTCGCGCCGGTCGCAGCCGCTTTACCTTGGCAACCCTCCCCGCGTCGGACTTCCCTAATGTTGAAGATGGCCCTGGCTCGCTGAGCTTCGCGATCAATCAGAACAAGTTGCGTCGGCTGATTGAGCGGACCAGTTTCGCCATGGCCCAGCAGGATGTGCGTTACTACTTGAATGGGATGCTGTTGGAGATCAACAAGGGCCAACTGCGCGCCGTTGCCACTGATGGGCACCGCATGGCCATGTGCACCCAGGATGCCAATATCGATTATCAGGAACGCTACCAACTGATCGTTCCGCGCAAGGGTATCCTTGAGTTGGCGCGTCTGCTGGGTGAAGCTGACGATCTGGTCAATATCGTTCTGGGTACGCACCACATCCGTGCCACGACCGGCGACTTCACCTTCACCTCCAAACTGGTGGATGGCAAATTCCCTGACTATGAGCGCGTGTTGCCACGGGGCGGCGACAAGATTGTCCTCGCAGATCGCCAGGTACTGCGCAATGCATTTAGCCGTACGGCTATCTTGTCCAATGAAAAGTATCGCGGTATCCGCTTGATGCTCAGCGATGCCTTGCTGAAGATCCAGGCCAACAACCCTGAGCAGGAAGAAGCAGAAGAGGATATCGGCGTCGAATACAGCGGCAGTGCGCTGGAGATCGGCTTCAACGTCAGCTACCTGCTTGATGTGATGAACGTCCTGGGTGGCGAACAGGTGAAGATGATTTTGTCTGACGCCAACAGTAGCGCCCTGGTGCAGGAAGCCGATTCCGATGACAGCGTCTATGTTGTCATGCCAATGCGTCTCTAAGCCTGACTGTTAATGCCGCTTAAAAAGCTGTCCGTCACCGCGGTGCGTAATTTGCACCCGGTGACTATTTTCCCCTCCCCGCGCATCAATCTCATCTACGGCGACAATGGCAGCGGCAAGACCAGCTTGCTCGAAGCCATCCATATTCTTGGTTTAGCCCGCTCCTTTCGCAGCACACGTTTGCATCCCGTTATTCAGCACGAGCATCAAGCATGTACGGTGTTTGCCGAAATCGAATTGCACAGTGGTCTGCATACATCCATGGGTATCACGCGGAGCAAACAAGCTGATTACCAGATTCGAATTGATGGCCAAGCGATTCGCACTACAGCGCAATTGGCCGACACCTTGCCTCTGCAGTTGATCAACCCGGACAGCTTTCGTCTGCTCGAAGGCGCACCCAAACAGCGACGACAGTATCTGGATTGGGGTGTGTTCCACGTGGAACATCATTTTCTGAGTACCTGGCAGCGGCTGCAAAAAAGCCTCAAGCAACGGAATTCACTGCTCCGACGTGGTAGAATTGAACGTTCTTTATTGGCCCCATGGGAAACCGAGCTAGTCGAGGCAAGTGAGCGTATTGACGAGTACCGTCGGGCTTATCTTTTAAAGCTCAAGCCGGTGTTCGAATCTGTGCTTGCCCAGTTGATCGATCTGGACGATCTGACGCTTAGCTACTTTCGTGGCTGGGACAAGGACCGGGATCTGCGCACTGTAATCGACTCGCAGTTTGAGCGTGATTGCCAGTTGGGCCATACCCAGGCCGGGCCGCAGCGCGCAGATTTGAGGTTGCGGATAAAGGGCATGAACGCCGCTGAGGTACTATCTCGGGGGCAGCAGAAATTAGTGGTATGTGCCCTGAAAATTGCCCAGGGACACCTTTTAAAGGAACGCGGACGCCAGCAGGACTGTATTTTCCTGGTAGACGACCTGCCTTCCGAGTTGGATGAGCAGCACCGTAATGCCCTGTGTCAGTTGTTGGAAGCCCTCGACTGCCAGGTCTTTATTACCGGTGTAGAAGCAGAACAGCTGGCTAACTGCTGGCAGACCGAAACATCCCTGTCGATGTTCCACGTGGAACATGGGCACATTGTGCAGACCGAACGTCGTCTGGAGTGACTAGAATATGACCGAAAATAGAGCCTACGATTCATCCAGTATCAAGGTACTTAAAGGCCTTGATGCGGTGCGGAAACGCCCCGGCATGTACATCGGTGATACGGATGACGGTACCGGTTTGCACCATATGGTATTCGAGGTAGTTGATAACTCGATCGATGAGGCCCTTGCGGGTCACTGTACCGATATCACCATCACCATGCATACCGACGAATCCATCACCGTTAGAGATAACGGTCGGGGCATTCCTGTCGATATGCACGAAGAGGGCGTATCCGCAGCTGAGGTCATCATGACCGTACTGCACGCCGGTGGTAAGTTTGACGATAACAGCTACAAGGTGTCTGGTGGCCTGCACGGCGTAGGCGTATCGGTGGTTAACGCGCTGTCTGAGGAGCTTATCCTGACCATTCGCCGGGCAGGCAAGGTATGGGAGCAGACGTACAGCCACGGCGTGCCACAAGAGCCGCTGAGAGAGGTTGGCGATACCGACACCACAGGTACGCAGATCCACTTCAAGCCCTCTGCCGAGACCTTCACCAGCATCAGCTTCAGTTGGGATATTCTGGCCAAGCGCTTGCGGGAGTTGTCCTTCCTGAACTCGGGCGTGGGTATCCATCTGTCCGATGAGCGTTCGGGCAAGAAGGAACTGTTCAAGTATGAAGGCGGCCTCCGCGCATTCGTCGAATACCTTAACGTCAACAAATCGACCATCAACTCGGTGTTCCACTTCGATCTTCAGCGCGATGATGGCATTGCCGTTGAAGTGGCGATGCAGTGGAACGACAGCTTCAACGAAAGCATCCTGTGCTTTACCAACAATATTCCGCAGCGCGATGGTGGGGCCCACCTTGCTGGTTTCCGTAGTGCGCTGACGCGCACGCTGAACAGCTACATCGAGCAGGAAGGCCTGCTGAAGAAACTCAAGGTCAGCACCTCTGGTGACGACGCTCGGGAAGGTCTGACGGCGATTATTTCGGTCAAGGTTCCAGATCCCAAGTTCTCCTCGCAGACCAAAGACAAGCTGGTGTCCTCGGAAGTGAAAACGGCCGTGGAGCAGGAGATGAACAAGTTCTTCTCCGACTATCTGCTGGAAAAGCCCGGCGAAGCCAAAGCCGTGGTCGGCAAGATGATTGACGCGGCACGTGCTCGCGAAGCTGCGCGCAAGGCCCGTGAGATGACCCGCCGTAAAGGCGCGCTGGATATTGCCGGCTTGCCGGGAAAACTGGCTGACTGCCAGGAGAAAGATCCAGCGCTGTCCGAACTTTACATAGTGGAGGGTGACTCTGCGGGTGGCTCGGCGAAGCAAGGCCGTAACCGCAAGACCCAGGCAATTTTGCCGCTGAAGGGCAAGATCCTCAACGTCGAGAAAGCGCGCTTCGACAAGATGCTCTCCTCCGCTGAGGTGGGCACGCTGATCACCGCGCTGGGTTGTGGCATCGGCCGCGACGAATTCAACGTCGACAAGTTGCGTTATCACAACATCATTATCATGACCGACGCCGACGTCGACGGCTCGCACATCCGTACGCTGTTGTTGACCTTCTTCTTCCGTCAGATGCCGCTGTTGATCGAACGTGGCTACATCTACATTGCCCAACCGCCGCTGTACAAGATCAAGAAGGGCAAGCAGGAGCAGTATCTGAAGGACGACGATGCGCTGGAAGAATACCTCACGCAATCGGCGTTGGAAGATTCATACTTGTTTGTGAATGAAGACGCTCCGGGTATCACCGGCGAGGGTCTCGAGCGTATCGTGCAAGAGTTCCGCTCGGTCATGAAGACGCTGAAACGCTTGGCGCGCCTGTACCCGCTGGAATTGATGGAGCATTTCATCTACCTGCCGCGTTTGACACTGGATAACCTGGCTGACAAGGCTTTCATGGAAAGCTGGGTGGCTCAGTTCGAGACCATGGTTAAAACCGGAGAGAAATCCGGCCAGCAATACGCTGTAAGTCTGCGCGAAGACAAGGAGCGTCACCTGTGGCTACCCGAGGTGGAATCCATCTCCCACGGTCTCTCCAGCTACTGCACCTTCAATCGTGACCTGTTCGGTAGTAACGACTACCGCACCATGGCTGAGTTGGGCGAAAAGCTGCAGAGTCTTTTGGAAGAAGGCGCCTATATGCAGCGCGGCGAAAAGAAAAAGCCGATCACCCATTTCAAGGAAGGTCTGGAATGGATGATGAGTGAAACCGCTCGCCGACACACCATCCAGCGCTACAAAGGGCTGGGTGAGATGAACCCGGACCAGCTGTGGGAAACCACCATGGATCCGGAAAGCCGCCGCATGTTGCGGGTGAATATTGAAGACGCGATTGCAGCCGATCAGATCTTCAATACCCTGATGGGCGACCACGTCGAGCCGCGTCGCGAGTTTATTGAAACCAACGCACTGGCGGTCTCCAACCTCGACGTGTAATGCTCTTTGTCGTTGTTATAAAAATCCGGCCTTGAGCCGGATTTTTTATTTATATATCAGTACGTTGGCGTTATCCGACAAGTCATTGATGAATGAAAGGATTAATTTTACCCGCCGCAAAGGCTCGGTGAATCCTATAACGTTGCCCGCCCCAGGGAGGCTTAGGTGGTCTGGTCCTGCTGTTGGTTTGAGCTCATCTAGCATTTTTTGATATTAAGCGTCATTTTTGCGGCGCTGGTATATTGGCGGTATTATATTCCTTTAGCGGCAATGTTAACTGCCGGCTACTTAAAGGATATCTTCAATGAGTAGGAATGCTGGATTGGCTTTAGCCGTTGGGGTGGCAGCGTTACGCATAGCTGCACCCAGGGGGCCGGCGGAAGTAGTGCTGGAGAAACAGCCCGTTCATGACTTCATTGGGCGCGGTGGGCGCGGCCGGGCCATCATTAGCGATCAAGCGACGTCAGCGCAGAGCCGTATCGGATTGCGCCGGCCGTTTCTAGATATAGACCGTCAGTATCTGTTGGGGGCGTACGGGCTTTGCCGCAACGATATCGTCAGACTTTTTGGGATGCATTTTGGACCTGGCAGGCTAGCCAGTGTTTGCGGAGAACGTTATGTATACGGCGGCTGATCTCTCGTTGGACCTGTTTCCAGTCGGCTGCCTCGTTACCAACTTACAGCGCGAAATTCTCTTCTTCAATAGCTATTTCAATAGGCATTACGGTTACGCTGGGGACGATTTGGCAGGGGCAGATCTGTTTGCCATCCTGAGCAAGGGTTCACAAATTATCCATGACAGTTATCTAATGCCTCTCCTGGTTCAAGAGGGTCATTGCGACGAAATTCGTCTTGGTATCAAGGCTGTAAATGGCGAAACAATACCTGCATTGGTAAGTGCTCGGCTGGAAGGTTCAGGCAAGGAACATGTTTTTTGGAGCTTCTCCAGTGCCACTCGATCAGAAGAGATATACGAGGAACTGGCCACAGCAAAGCAGCTCTTGCAGCAGAAAGTATCTCTCCTGCATTCCATGGCGGACACCGATGAGTTGACAGGACTGCCTAGCCGGGCTGCCCTGACTCGCCATTTAAACCAACAGATGAGTTATTCGAAATCCAGCGAAACAGCGTTCGCCCTCGCATTTGTTGATCTGGATGGGTTCAAGGAGATCAATGATCGGCATGGGCATCCTGTAGGCGACAAGCTGCTTCGCATGGTAGCCAAGCGGATTACCGCGAACCTCAGGACAAAAGACATCGTATCGCGATTCGGCGGTGACGAGTTTGTCATCATCACGCGGGGAGACTTTGGCGCTCGTTCAGCAATGGATTCGCTCACCAGGTTACTTCAGCAACTATCCGAACCTTTTGATATCGGTCCGTTATCTCTCAGCATATCGGCCAGCGCAGGTATAACACTTTATCCGCAAACAGAGCCAATCGCTTCTGATCAACTGGTGCGGCAGGCGGATCAAGCCATGTACCAGGCCAAGCTGACTGGCAGAAACCGAGTATGCCTATTCAATGTAGATAAAGAGCTAGCGCAAAGAGGCAAGCATCAGAAGGCAGCTGAGATCAAGGACGCTATAGCTGATGAGCAATTCGAGCTTTATTACCAACCTAAAATTAATATGCGCACCGGCAAGGTATTAGGGGCTGAGGCACTGCTTAGATGGAATCACCCGGCCCAGGGCTTGTTGGCCCCCGCTAGCTTCTTGCCCGATGTCAGTGAGTGCCACCAAGGGCTGGATCTTGGTCGGTGGGTCATAACCGCCGCCCTAGCCCAGCTCAGGAGCTGGCACGATCGGGGAGTAAGTATTAACGTCAGCGTCAATATTGCGGGATACCACCTGCAACATTCCGACTTTGTTGCGGAGCTTGCTTCAATGCTGGCCAGATTCCCGGCTTTGCAGAAACAGCAGCTTGAGCTGGAAGTATTAGAGACAAATGCTATCAACGATATAGACCAGGTTGCTGTGGTGTTAGGCGCCTGTAAACGTTTGGGCGTAAAGATCTCGCTCGACGATTTTGGCACAGGTTATTCAACCCTTGGCCACCTCAAGGCTTTGAAGGTAGACGTGCTTAAAATTGACCGCAGTTTTGTAAAAGATATGTTGACCAGTGCTGGTGACCTGGCGATTTTGCGGGGGGTCATCAGTTTTGCTCAAGCCTTTGACTGCGAGGTCATCGCCGAGGGTGTCGAAACGCTGCAACACGGGCAGCGCCTTATGGAGCTTGGGTGTGAAATGGCTCAAGGCTATTATATCGCCAAGCCTATGCCCGCCGGCGAGCTGCCAGCCTGGATTCAAGTCTGGGAGCAGTCGCAATATGAAAAGAAATTTAGATCTATCCCTAGAGATTCTTGGTAGGAAAAGGTCGAAATAATGCTTACAAAAGAGCGCATTATCGCTCGCAACAACATAGTGGTAATGGGATCTGGTTCAAAGACGCTAATGCTGGGCCATGGGTTCGGGTGTGATCAGAATGTGTGGCAGTACCTCATACCTGGCTTGGTTGATCGTTATAGGTTGATTCTCTTTGATTACGTGGGCGCAGGTCAGTCAGATTTGGCGGCTTTCAGTCTGTCACGCTATAGCTCGCTTGAAGGATATGCCCGCGATATCGGCGAAATCTGCAAAGCGTTGGAACTCCAGGATGTACATTTTGTAGGCCACTCCGTGAGCGGCACTATCGGTTTGTTGGCGGCTCAAGCAGATCCGGCGCGCTTTGCCAGTCATGTAATGGTTTGCCCCTCTCCGTGCTTCCTCAACGTGCCTCCTGACTATCGGGGGGGCTTCGAAAAGGCGGATCTTGAGGAGCTTATAGGGCTGATGGATCGAAATTACATCGGCTGGGCAAATTATCTATCTCCTCTCGTTATGGGCTACGAGAACTCAGATAAATTGATTGGGCAACTTGCTGACAGCTTCTGTTCGACCGATCCGGTAGTCGCGAAAAGTTTTGCCCGCGCTACCTTTTTCTCTGACTATCGGCATCTTCTACCCCAAAACAGGCAACCAGCGCTGTTACTGCAAAGCGGCGTCGACTCCCTGGCCAGCGTAGAGGTTGGGAAGTACATGGAAGCCCAGATGCCCCATAGCGAACTGCGGATACTGCTGACTCAGGGGCATTGTATTCACATGACGCATCCAGACCTGGTAGCTCAACAGATTGTCAGCTGGGTTGGCTAGCAAAGGCCATTGCTTGAAGTGCGCGATAGGGATTTTCCAGTGTCTGCAACGCTACATAGCTGTAATATATTGGCGCAGCGTCGATATGGCGGTCTGGAGTGAATGCCCGCAACAGTGGCTCCAGGAAAATCATCAAGCAATGAAATTTTGACGGAAGATGCCAGTCCCCTTCTACAGCCCTTGAGCCCGACCTGTCGCATGTGATCAATGCCCAAGTCGACGCAATTCTGATATGACCTTGAGAGATAACCTATGCAGGATCACGGTTCCGTTGTCGGCCAACTGGAAGCGCTTACCGAGCGATTCAATGAACTTGAGCCCTGCCCTTTTTCGCGCTCCATGCTGATTGGCTGGTTGGTCCAGCGTTGGCAGGCGCTGCAGGGTGCAGGTTTGACGACCGAGCAGTTGCACGCCCAGCTGGAACGCGATTACCTGGCCTGGATCAAGACCGCCTGAGCCAGTGCTCCAGCCTTATTTGAAATCGTCAGTCAGGTCAGAATCAAAAGAGCTCACAACCTTCTCCGTGGGCTGCGGCTGACTCGACAGCGGGCGGGCTGCTGGCGCGGCGGGGGCGGATGAGGTCTCCATTTTTGCCCTGAGCATCAGGTCATTACGTGAGTCGGCCAGCCGCAAGGCTTCCTTCAGGGTAATGGCCTTTTCACTGATCAGCTGGAACAGGTGTTGATCAAAGGTCTGCAGGGTGTTGTCGTCGGTGGCGCGGGTCATTGCCGCGCGGATCTCCTGGGTTTCGTCCCGGGCGATCAGGTTGACGATATAGGGCGTGCGCACCATGACTTCGACAACCGGCAAACGCGGCTTGTTGATGCCGGTGGCCAGGCGCTGACCAATGATCGCGGCGAGGTTGGCTGCGATATCGCCCAGCACTTGCTGGCGAGAGTCCTCGGGGAACATGTTGGCCATGCGGTCAACGGCTTGCACGGTATTGGTCGCATGCATGGTGGCCAGCACCAGGTGGCCGGTTTCACTGTAATGCAGCGCATGCTGCATGGTAGCCCGGTCACGTATTTCACCAATCATGATCACGTTCGGTGCTTCACGCAGAACATTGTGCAGCGCATCGGCGAAGCTATGGGTATCCAGCCCGACCTCGCGCTGGTCGATGATCGACTCCTTGTGTTGATGCAGAAACTCGATCGGATCTTCGATGCAGACGATATGGCCGGCGCGATTGCTATTGCGGTAGTCGAGCATGGAAGCCAGCGTGGTCGATTTACCCGAGCCGGTTGAGCCGGTAACCAGAATCAGGCCGCGGTCGAGCATGACCAGCTTGCCCAGTACCGGCGGCAGGCCCAGGTCATTGAAATTGGGAATCACGTGGTTGATGTAGCGGATAACCATGGCGACTTCGCCGCGCTGCACATAGACATTGGCGCGAAAACGCCCGACTCCTTGCAGGCCTACTGCCAGGTTCATCTCCAGATCACGCTCGAATTCGCTGATCTGTTTGGCGCTCATTAGTGCGTAGGCCATAGATTTGACAGCGCCTTTGGCCAGCGGCTCGTCGCCGAGCTTAACGAATGCGCCCTCGCGCTTGATGGTCGCCGGCGCACCTACACTGAGGAACAGGTCCGAACCCTTGAGCTCAGCCAGGCGGTGCAGGTAGTCATTGACGTCCATACGGTACAGCTCCCTATCAATGCAAACGGCTGACGCTCATTCCCCGCGCTGGGATACCAGAGCCTGGTTGATCCAGGCTTCTGTCTGTTTGTTGATTTCAACAATAGCACGCGGATCGCTGCCCTTGGGGTACAGCGCAGGGCCAATCATCACCTTGATGGTACCCGGGCGTTTGCCCCAGCCTACCTTGGGCCAGAATTCACCCGCATTGTGCGCCACGGGGATCACAGGGGCGTTGTTGGCGCAGGCCAGGGCGGCACCGCCGCGGGAAAACTTGATGGTGGTCCCGGGCAGCATGCGCGTGCCTTCGGGGAATATCAGAATCCAGAAGCCTTCGGCCAGACGCCGTCCGCCGATCTGGCTCAACTGCTTGAGTGAGTCGCGGCCGTTCTTGCGGTCAATGGCAATAGGTTTGGCCAGCGCGAAAGCCCAGCCGAAAAAGGGCACATAGAGCAATTCCTTCTTGATCAATTGCGTCTGCGGCTGGAACACCTGCTGCAGGAAAAAAGTTTCCCAGGTGCTCTGGTGGTTGGCCAGAACAACGCCGGGCTGGTCGGGAATATTCTCCCGGCCAATTACTTCGTAATTGATGCCCACCAGGTGTTTGGCCAGCCAGATAGCCATGCGGCTCCACCAACTGATGATCAACATCGAGCGCAGTTTGGCAGAGGGTATGAAGGGCGTGATGATCAACATCAGCAGGCCCCATATGCCGGCGCTGGCGGCCAGCAGCAGATAAAACACAATGACGCGCAAGGGCATCAACACTGACATTATTCGGATTCCAGAAGGTAATCGACCACAGCGGCCAGGTTATCAAAAATCAGCGTCGCCTCGGGCAACGCTTTTTGTTCGGTCAGTACGCCCTTGCCGGTGCGCACCAGAAAGGGTTTGCATCCGACGCTAACGCCGGCCTGAAGGTCACGCAGGCTATCGCCAACGGTAGGTACGCGGTTCAAGTCGGCGCTAAAGTGCTCGGCAATCTGTGCAAACAAACCGGAGCGGGGCTTGCGGCAGTCGCAGCCAGCGTCTGGGGTATGCGGGCAATAACGGATCAGGTCGACTTTACCGCCCTGCTCTTCTACCAGCGCATGCAAATGTTGATGCATCGCCTGCAGCGTCGCCTCGGGAAAATAGCCGCGCCCTATGCCAGACTGATTGGTGGCCACCGCCACCGTCCAGCCCGCCTTGCTCAAACGCGCGATGGCATCGATGGAGCCTGGCAGCGGTATCCACTCCTCCAGGCTTTTGATGAAGTCATCCGAGTCCTGGTTGATTACGCCATCACGGTCGAGAATGATCAGTTTCATATAACCCCAGCTGCATGTAGCCAGACAGTCCCCTTTTATCCCAACAGCGAAATATCGGCTACACCCAGGAACAGACCCCGCAGACGCGCCAGCAGCGCATAACGGTTGGCCCGCACCGCTGCATCCTCGGCATTCACCAGAACCTGATCAAAGAACGCGTCTACCGGCTCGCGCAGGCTTGCCAGGCGCTCCAGCGCGGCGCTGTACTGGCGCTGCTCGGCCAACGGTGTCACGGCCTTCTCTGCCTCGACAATGGCATTGGCCAGTGCCTGTTCAGCGGGCTCCTGAAGCTGCACCAGGGTAATCTCCGCCGCGACCGGGCTATCGGCCTTGGACAGGATATTCGACACGCGCTTGTTGGCGGCGGCCAGTGCCTCGGCTTCAGGCAGGCGACGGAACAGCTGTACCGCCTGGACGCGTTGGTCGAAGTCCAGCGGGGAGGCTGGGTTGACCGCGCGTACCGATTGATACACGGCAACATCGATCCCTTCATCCTCATAACGGGCGCGCAGGCGGTCGAAGATAAAATCCTGTACCTGATTGGCCAGATTCTCGGTTTTGACCTTATCGCCGTACTGCTGCACCGCGACCTGAATGGCCGCTTGCAGATCCAGCTCCAGGCCCTTCTCGATCAGAATACGCAAGACACCCAGCGCGGCCCGACGCAGTGCATAGGGATCCTTGCTGCCAGTGGGGAGCATGCCGATACCGAAGATGCCGACCAGCGTATCCAGCTTGTCCGCCAGCGCCACCGCAGCGCCAGTCAGGGTGCTGGGCAGTTCTGCGCCGGCGCCGCGTGGCATGTACTGCTCGTTTAGCGCCAGGGCTACGTCCTCGGCTTCACCATCGTGTTTGGCGTAGTAATAACCGGCGATGCCCTGCAACTCGGGAAACTCGCCAACCATTTCGGTGGCCAGGTCACACTTGCTCAGCAAGCCGGCACGGGCTGCCTTGTCGGGCGCGCCACCGATCTGCCCGGCGATAAAGGCGGCCAGGCTGGAGATGCGCTGGGCCTTGTCGAACACCGTACCCAACTGAGCCTGGAACACCACGTTGGCCAGGCGCTGGTTGCGGCTTTCCAACGGGGTTTTCTTGTCCTGCAGGAAGAAGAATTCGGCATCAGTCAGACGCGGCCGCACCACCTTCTCGTTACCGGAGATGATCTGCGCCGGGTCCTTGGATTCAATATTGGCTACGGTAATAAAGCGCGGCAGCAGCTTGCCGTTACCGTCGAGCAGGCAGAAATACTTCTGGTTGTCCTGCATGGTCGAGATCAATGCTTCCTGGGGTACATCAAGGAAACGCTCCTCGAAGCTACACACCAGCGGTACCGGCCATTCGACCAGCGCGGTCACTTCATCGAGCAGGTCATCGGGCATGATCGCGGTGCCTTGCTGCTCGGCGGCTAGCTCTTCCACCCGCTGGCGGATCAGCTCGCGGCGCTTGGCGAAGTCGGCAATCACATGGCCCTTGCGCAGGTCATCGGCGTAGCTGGCTGGAATACTGATGCGGATCTCTTCCGGGTGATGAAAGCGGTGCCCGCGAGAAGTACGCGCGGCATGCTGGGACAGGATGTGCGCAGGGATGATCGAATCGCCCTGCAGCATCACCAGCCACTGTGTCGGGCGCACAAATTCGGTCTTGCTCGCGGCCCAGCGCATGCGCTTGGGAATCGGCAGGGCAGCCAGAGCAGCATCGACGATGCCCGGCAGCAGATCTTCCGCGGGTTGCCCGGGAATGCTCTGCACGTAACGCAGCTTGGGTCCGCTCTGGTCCAGATCGGCTACAGTGACGCCGCATTTCTTGGCGAAGCCTTCGGCGGCTTTGGTTGGGTTGCCGTCCTTATCAAAGGCGGCCTGGACCGGCGGGCCGTCCATCTGCTGCGTGCGATCGGGCTGCTGGGTTGCCAGTTGCTCGACCAGCACGGCAAGGCGCCGCGGCGCGGCGTAGTGGCGCGCGCTCTGGTATTCCAGTCCAGCGTCCTTCAGACCCTTTTCAACGCCGGCGAGAAAGGCTTCGGCCAGCGTCTTCAACGATTTGGGGGGCAGCTCTTCGGTGCCCAGTTCTACCAGAAAATCCTGAGCCAGCATTATTCGGCCTCCTTGAGTTTGGCCAGTACTTCATCACGCAGTTCGGGCGTGGCCATCGGGAAACCGAGTTTGGCGCGGGCCTGCAGATAGCTCTGGGCGATGGCGCGGGACAGGGTACGCACGCGCAGGATGTATTGCTGGCGCGCGGTCACCGAGATGGCCCGGCGTGCGTCCAGCAGATTGAAGGCGTGCGAGGCCTTGATCACCATTTCATAGGCTGGCAGCGGCAGCTCAGCAGCCATCAGCCGGTTGGCTTCGCTTTCGTAGAAGTCGAACAGCTCAAGCTGCTTTTCGACATTGGCGTGTTCGAAGTTGTAGGTCGATTGCTCGACCTCGTTCTGGTGGAACACATCGCCGTAGGTAACCTTGCCGAACGGGCCGTCGGAGTACACCAGGTCGTAGACCGAATCGACGCCCTGCAGGTACATCGCCAGACGCTCAAGGCCGTAGGTGATTTCGCCGGTCACCGGATAGCATTCAACGCCGCCGACCTGCTGGAAATAGGTGAACTGGGTCACTTCCATGCCGTTCAGCCAGACTTCCCAACCCAGGCCCCAGGCGCCGAGGGTCGGGGATTCCCAGTTGTCTTCGACAAAGCGCACGTCATGCACCTTGGTATCCACGCCGATGTGATTCAGCGAATCCAGATACAGCTCCTGCATGTCGCCCGGATTGGGCTTCAATACCACCTGAAACTGGTAGTAATGCTGCAGCCGGTTTGGGTTCTCACCGTAACGACCGTCGGACGGCCGACGGCTGGGCTGAACGTAGGCGGCGTGCCAGGTTTCCGGGCCAATGGCGCGCAGAAAAGTGGCGGTGTGAAAGGTGCCGGCGCCCATTTCCATATCGTAGGGCTGGAGGATCACACAGCCCTTCTCTGCCCAGTAACTCTGCAGGGCAAGGATCAGGCCTTGGAAGCTTTGCGTGGCTGGATTGGTCTGAGTCACGTGATTTGTCCGGTTAGGCTTTAAAATAAAGGCCGCAGTATACAATCAGACGGGCACGGACATACAGGAATGGCGAGGATTTGCCGGGGTAAATCTAGCGTTGGCTGGCTTCCAGTTCCTGATCGACAGCGGACTGCACGTCGCCCTGCGGATCAGGTTCGGCCTGCCAGCCGCCACCTAGTGCCACATAGAGTGCGACCTGCGCGGTAGCCAATGCGGTGCGACCTTGCAGATATACCTGGCGGGCCTGCAACAGGCCGCGTTGGGCATCGAGCACCTCATTCAGATTGGCTTCGCCCAGACGATAGCTGGTATTCGCCAGCTCATAGGTGCGTTGGTAATGGGCCAGGCTGCGCGCCAGGGCGGCGTGCCTGCGCTCTTGCCCTGCGGTGGTGGCAAGCCCCCGCTCCACGTCTATCAGGGCTTCGGCCAGCGCTTGCTGGAAACCGATATAGGCGCTGTCACCCTCCAGGTCCGCTAGGTCAATCGCGGCGCCGCGGCGGCCGAAGTCGAGGATCGGCAAGCCAAAAGTGGCGCCGATACGGGAGAAATTCGACACCGAGCCAAAATCTCCGTTGATGCCCATGCCCGAGCGGCCTACGGCGGCTTGCACGGCCAGGGTCGGAAACAGGTCACGGCGTGCGGCCAGTGACTGCAATCTGGAGCCTTCCAGTTGCGCGGCGCCGGCTATCAAGTCAGGGCGGCGGCGCAGCAAATCCAGCGGCTGCCCGGCCGGGATAGGCTGTTCCACCAAGGGAATATCGCCGTTGGCAGGGATGCTGCGTGCGCTGCTGCCCGGCGGTTCGGCTAGCAGGGTGTCCAGGCCCAGATGGGCTTCGGCGAGATTGATCTCCAGCTCGCCCAGATCGGCTTCCAGCGCGGCGCGTTCGGCGCCGGCGGCTTCCACATCCAGGCGCGTGACCTCTCCCGCTTCAAACAGCAGGTCGGCGACCCGCTCCAGCTCATGGGCGATCTCGATGCCCTGTTCCAGCAGCGCATATTGCTGCTGCAACGCGCGCAGCTGAATATAGCCCTGCGCGGTATTGGAGGCGACAGCCAGGCGCGCTGCGATGGCTTCAGCCTGAGCCGAACGCACCATCTGCCCGGCACCTTGGGTACGTGCGCGGGTAGCGCCAAATAGATCCAGCTCCCAACTGGCTTGCAGCGCCAGCTCCCAGCTGTCGAAGCGGATGTCATCGTCCAGGCCCAACTCGGCCAGCGGGCTGTCTGGCTCGACATCCTGATCGTTCTCGATCCATTGGCGGCTGGCGCTGCCCGGCAGATCCAGCGCTGGGAAGAGCCCGGCGCGTGATTGACGCAGCTGTGCCCGTGCGCTGTTGACGCGCAGCATGGCCAGGCGCGCATCGTAGCTTTGCTGCATTGCACGGCTAACCAGATCGGTCAGCGCCGGATCATCAAACGCCTGCCACCATTGTGACAGGGCCTCTGCGTCGGCGGCCTGATTTTCGGCGCTGTACAACCAGCTCTCGGGGACGCTGGGTTCGGCATGCTCTGGCACGCTGGAGCAGGCACTCAACGCGAGCACCAGCAGCGCGGGGAGGAGAGTATGCGATAGGCGTGGGTGCTGCTCCTTCATGCGACCTCCTCCTGTTTCACGCGCATGAACAGCGCATACAAGCAGGGTACGGCAAGCAGCGTCAGCAGCGTGGCGAAGGTCAAACCGCCCATGATAGTCACGGCCATATTGGCAAAAAACGGATCGAACAATAGCGGTACCATGCCCGCGACTGTGGTGCCGGCGGCCATCACTACCGGGCGCAGGCGCGAGGTAGAGGCTTCGATAATGGCGGTCATGCGCGGGACTTCGTCACTGATCTGCCGGTCGATTTCGTCGACCAGTACTACCGCGTTCTTGATCAGCATGCCGGTCAGGCTGAGCAACCCGAGCAGGGCCATGAAGTCGAAGGGCTTGCCGGTCACCAACAGCGCAAAGGTCACGCCGCAGATGGCCATGGGCACCACCGCCCAGATGATCAGCGGCTGGCGCACCTTGGCGAACAGCAGCACGGTCACCAGCATCATCGCCAGATAGGGCGCGGCCAAGGTGCTGGCTAGGGCCTGCTGTGCGTCGGAGGACTGCTCGTAATCACCGCCCCACTCCATGCTGTAATTGGGCGGCAATTCCATCGACTCGATCAGCGGGCGAATCCGTTGATGTGCCTCGTTGGTGTTCTCGCCATCACGGGGTTCGGCGCGAATGGCAATGGTCCGGGCTCGATCGTAACGGCGGATCATGCTGTTTTCGCTGACGAATTCGACGCCGTCGGCCACCTGGGCCAGGGGCACGTATTCGTTATTGGCCGGGCTCCAGATCAATCGCTGCAGCAGATTATCCGGGCTGACGCGGTCATCGTCGGTGGCGCGCAACAGGATTGGAATCAGCTCGTCGCGCTCGCGGAATACGCTCACCTGGGTGCCCTCACCGGCGGCGGCCAGAGAGCGCGCGACAGACTGTTGGGTCAGGCCGGCATCGGCCAGGCGGTCAAGCGCGAGAATCGGGCGCAAGGAGAGTACCGGCTGGCGCCAGTCATCACGGATATTGAATACCTCACCCTCCTCGTTAAGCCGGCGCTGGCCTTCGGCGGACAGCTCGCGCAGGGTATCGAGATCCGGCCCGCTGATGCGTGCTTCCAGCTTGGCTTCGGCATTGGGGCCGAACAGGAAGCGGGCCGCGCTGGTATCGGCGGCGGGGTAACGGCTGGGCAGCTCCTGGTTGATCTCACGCACCAGGCCATCAATCAGCTCGGGGTCTTCGGTGCGCACCAGAAAGTGCATCAAGGACGAATTCGGTTGCTCCGGCATATAGGTCAGCATGAAACGTGAAGCGCCAGCGCCCACGTAGGTCGACACATCAGTCACACCGTCCAGTCCGGCGAGATACTCTTCCACCTCTGAAGCCTGATCGCTGGTGGTGCGAATGTCAGTCCCCTGTTGCAGGAACAGGTTTACATAGAACAATGGCGTGCTCGAGGCTGGGAAGAAGCTCTGTTGCACCCGGCTAAAGCCAAACACACTGGCGACAGTGAGGACGGCCAGTACGATCACGGTCAACCACGGCCGCATCAGCACCCGGGTGGCCGTGCCGCGAAAATAATCGTAGGCGCCGCCGCTATAAAGATCGTCGCCGTTGGCATTCTCGGCCGACAACTCATCGGAATCGGAATCGGAATCGGAGTCGGGTTCGGATGAGCTGTTCTTTTCCTGCTTGTCGCGCAGCAGATAGTGCCCAAACAGCGGTACGACCAACAGCGCCAGAAGCCAGCTCAGCAGCAGGGAGACAGCGATCACAAAGAACATCGAAAACAGAAACTCGCCGGTGACATCCTGGGACAGGCCGATCCCGGCGAACGCGAGAATACCGATGATGGTGGCGCCAAGCAGCGGCCATTGGGTTTGCTGCAGGGTTTTCTGCGCTGCCTTGAGCAGTGTCAGGCCTTTGCGCTGCTGAATCAGCATGCCGTCGCAGACCACGACGGCGTTGTCCACCAGCATGCCCATGGCGATGATCAATGCGCCCAGGGAAATACGCTCCAGCTCCACACCCCAGAGCCACATCAGCAGCAGTGTGCCGAGCACGGTGAGGAACAGCACCGCGCCAATAATAGCGCCTGCGCGCAAGCCCATGGCGATACAAAGCACCGCGACGACGATGGCGACGGAGAGAAACACATTCAGCGCAAAGCTGTTGACCGACTCGTTGACCACCGTATGTTGCTGATACAGCGGGTGCAATTCAGCGCCAAGCGGGATGCGATGCTGCAGGCTATCCAGTTTGGCCTCGACTGCCTCCCCGACCTCCACGATATTGCTGCCGGAAATGCCACTGACGCCCATGGTCAGCGCGGGCTGGCCGTTATGCCGGATGATCTGCATCGGCCGTTCGACGTAGTCGCGGTTGATCTGCGCTATGTCACCGAGCTGGATGTTCTGCGTGCCCTGGCCTACCGGCAAGGCCCCGAGCGTATCCAATGAATCAAAGCTGCCGGAGGGGCGGATGTTCAGGAACAGCTCACCGGCTCTTACACCGCCGGCGTCCACCACCGCGTCGGCATCACCCAGCGCGGCGATGATTTCCTCGGGTGACAAACGCAGTGCTGCCAGGCGTGCCTGATCGACCTTTACCAGAATGCGCTCTTCCTGCTGGCCGGTAATCTCTACCTTGGCCACACCTTCAGCGGTGAGCAGTTCGCGGCGCAGCTCCTTGCCGAGTTCGTGCAGCTCCTGCAGCGACAAGCCGTCGCCGGTCAAGGCATAGAAAATACCGAACACGTCGCCGAAATCATCATTGACCATCGGCGGGTCGACATTCGGCGGCAGGTCGCCCTGGGCATCGGCGACCTTGTTACGCAGTTCATTCCATACCTGCGCCAGCGCCCCGCCCTTGTAACTGTCCTGAATAACCACGCGGATTTCTGCCGCACCGGGCATTGATCGAGAGCGGATCTCCTTGATCTGCGACATCTGCTGGATGGCGCTTTCCAGCGGCTCGGTGATTTCCTGCTCGACGTCCAGCGCCGTTGCCCCGGGATACTGGGCATTGACGACGGCTTCCTTGATAGTAAATTCAGGGTCTTCCAGACGGCCTATTTCAAAGAAGGCGATAATGCCGCCGAATAGGCAGATGAGTACCAGTACCCAGGTGTTGACCGGCTTGCCGATAGCGTAACGGGCGAAATCCATGGGCCTAGTTCCGCTGTTGGGTCTGAATGGGCTGGCCTTCGGTGACCTTGCTGCCGCCGGCGACAATGACCTGAGCGTCTGCGCTCAGCCCTTCCCCGCTGACCAGGGCCTGGCCGTCTTCAACCGATTCCAGCACCAGATCCTGCCGCCGCGCTTCGCCATCGACCGCCAGCCAGATGAAATGCTGATCGCCCTCTTGGGTTTGCAGCGCAGACAGCGGCAGGCGAAAGCGCTCATCCTGTTGCTGGGCTGGCGATACCGGTAGGTGCAGGCTGACACGCATGGCCATGCCTGGCAGCAAATTGAAATCTTCCGGCGGCTCGCCCTGGAGGATCAGGCGGTAGGTTCTGGATCCCTCTCGGGGCTGGGTACTGTGCTCCTTGTAACGCAGCTGCAGGGTCACATCACCAATCACCAGCCGGCCCTCGGCCTCAAGCTCTGGCCCCAGTGGCACGCTGAGTGCAGCGCGGTCAGAGAGATCAATGCCCACTTCGATATGCCGATTGTCCTGCACCAGCAGGATCGGCGTGCCGCTGTTGACCACCGTATCCGGCTCCGCCATGCGCTGGGCGATCACGCCGTCGAAGGGCGCGGTAAGCGTGCTGTAGCCAATATTGCGCTGGGCGGAATCGCGCGCCACTTCGGCAGAGGTCAGCGCGGCCTCCAAGGGCTCGATGGCGGCAGGCGAAAGAATCCCTTCGGCCAGCAGTTTGCGCTTGCGCGCCAGGTCTGCGGCCAGTTGCCGTTGCTGTGCGCTGGCGTCGCGCAGTTGCAATTCATAGTCGGTTGAGTCCAGCTCCGCCAGGGGTTGGCCGCGGGTTACTTTGGCGCCCTCATCAACCAGTATTCGCTCGATACGCCCAGCCACCTGAAAGGCCAGCTGCGTGCTCGTGACACTTTCCACTACCCCGGCAAAATGCAGCGCCTGGGGCTCGGGCTCAGCCGGTTTCAGCGATTCGACAATGGCAATACGCGGCAGCGCAGGGGCAGGCTCATCGCCATTTGAGCAGCCACCCAGCAGTACGGCCGCGCCACACAGGAGCCATAACCAAGGTTTGGGAGTATAGAAACAGGCGGAGGGTAACGGCATTGGTGCTCCTGCGTTAAAACGCGCTGTAACCTCAGTCTTCCGAGACTGAAACGGCGGCTGTCGAGTGTACAAGTTCAGATAGAACTCGAAAAAAGCGTCTAGTTCCCTAGTTTGCCGTGCAGGACGGCCTGCTACAATGCAGGAACCTTATTCTGGAAACTGACCTATGGCCGCCATCGGGCGCTTCAATACCCTGCAGATCGTCAAGCATACCGGCTTCGGTCTTTACCTCGACGGCGGTCCGGATGGCGAGATCCTGTTGCCCAACCGTTATATCCCCAAGGACACACCCACCGAGGTCGACGACTGGTTGAATGTGTTCATCTACCTCGACAGCGAAGACAAACTGATCGCCACTACCGAAACGCCCAAGGCGCAGGTGGGTGACTTTGCCAGCCTCAAGGTCGCGGAGATCAATCGGGTCGGTCTGTTCCTGGACTGGGGTCTGCCCAAGGATGTGCTGTTGCCGCATTCCGAGGAAAAGCGCCCGTTGGAAGTCGGCGATTATTGCGTGGTCTATCTGTATCTGGACAAACACACGCGTCGAATCACCGCGACCGCCCACCTGGATCGGCATCTGGACAAGCTGCCGGTGCGTTACAAGGTCGGTGAACAGGTCAGTCTGCTGATCGCAGGTGCTACCGATCTGGGTTTCAAGGCCATCATCAATGGCCAGCACTGGGGCCTGGTGCACAAGAATGAGGCTTTCAAATTTCTGCGAAGTGGCATGCAGGACGTCGGCTACATCAAGGAAATCCGCCCTGACGGCAAGATCAGCCTGAGCCTGCAGCCGGTCGGCAGCGAAGCCGGAGATGCACTGCAGCAACTGATCATGCAGCGCCTGGAAGAACAGGGTGGCGTGCTGATGATCAGCGACAAAAGCCCACCCGAGCTGATCGCCCGCGAGTTTGGCGTGAGCAAGGGTAATTTCAAGAAAGCCATTGGCGGGCTAATGAAGCTCGGTCGTCTGAGCATTCAGCCAGACAGAATTGAAAAGGTCTGAACCACTAGCGTGCAGGCAAATGTCTCCGGAGGTTTGATGTCCAACACTGAGTATCACTTGCCACGCTGCCAGTGGTGTTCCACCGACCCTGTCTACCAGGCTTATCACGATACCGAATGGGGTGTGCCGGAGTACGATGCCCAGCGGCTGTTCGAGAAGCTGTTGCTTGATGGCTTCCAGGCGGGTTTGTCGTGGATCACCATCCTGAAGAAACGCGATCGCTACCGCGAGGTGTATCGCGGCTTCGATCCGCATTTCATGGCCAATCAGACCGATGAGGACCTGCTCGATCTGCTTGATGACGCCGGTATTATCCGCAATCGTCTCAAGGTCAAGGGTGCGCGGCAGAACGCCCAGGCCTGGTTGCGTGTGGCCGAGCAAGGGGATCCTGGCGAATGGCTCTGGCAGTTTGTCGGCGGCGCCCCGCTGGTCAATCATTTCACCAGTATCAGCCAGGTTCCGGTCATGACCGCAGAAGCGCAAGCCATGAGCAAGGCACTGAAAAAGGCGGGCTTCACCTTTGTTGGCCCGACCATCTGCTACGCCTTTATGCAGGCTACTGGCATGGTCATGGACCACACCACCGACTGTTTTCGCTATGCGCCCCTGTCGGCCTGAACCGCCCCGCCCCTCGCCGCTTTGCGCGTGGGGTATTACACTGTGCAGCGTTGATCGGCCTGGAGTAGTGCGTGGATAGAGTCAAAGGTGCCATCGTTGTCGGCTTTCTCAAGCTGTTTTCCAGCCTGCCTTTTGCCTGGGCGCAACGGCTGGGCGCTTTGCTTGGCTGGATTGGCTGGAAGCTGCCGAACCGTTCACTTGAGGTGGTCAGGATCAATCTGCGCCATTGCATGCCAGAGCTGTCCGAGGCCGAGCGTGAAAGTCTGGTGGGGCGGACCATGATGGATACCGGACGCAGTTTCGCCGAGAGCGCCTGCGCCTGGATGTGGTCTCCGCAAAAAACCGTGGCCTTGGTCAAGGAGGTCGAGGGGCTCGAGGTCCTGCAGGCGGCCCTGGCCGAAGGCAAGGGCCTGGTGTGTATAACCAGCCACCTGGGCAACTGGGAGGTGCTCAACCACTGGTATTGCTCACAGTGCTCGCCGGTAATCTTCTATCGTCCGCCGAAGCTCAAGGCCGTGGACGAGTTGCTGCAGCGTCAGCGGGCTCAGCTCGGCAACCGGGTGGCACCCTCCACCCGCGAAGGCATCATCAGTGTCATGCGTGAAGTGCGCAAGGGTGGTGCGGTGGGGATTCCGGCCGACCCGGAGCCAGCACTGAAAAGCGGCGTGTTCGTGCCTTTTTTTGGCGTGCCAGCACTGACCAGCAAGTTTGTGCCCAATCTGCTCAAGGGTAATGATGCCCGGGCGGTGTTTCTGCACTGTATTCGTCTACCGGATCACAGTGGCTTCAAGGTGATAGTGGAAGCGGCGCCCGAGGCGCTTTACAGTAGTGATGCCGAGGAAGCTGTCGCCAGCATGAGCAGCACCATCGAGCAGTACGTGCGGCGCTGGCCTAGTCAATATATGTGGAGCATGAAACGCTTCAGAAAGCGCCCTGCAGGCGAAGAAAAATGGTATTCAAAGTGATACCGAGAAAAACCAGCAACGGGGGATAGCATGGCCAATCAGCGACAGCACCCACGCACGCCGATGCGCTGCCGGATACGTATCAGTCATCCGGATATTGGCGACGTATTCGGTTTTACCCGCGATCTATCGGATGGCGGCGTGTTTGTCGAAAACCCCGATCTGGCTGCTCTGGCAGCGGGCACCAAGGTCAAGGGTCAGGTCCAGGACATGCCAATTCCCGCTCCGGTACTGGCGATGATTGTGCAGCGCACCATTGCCGGAGAAGGGGCAGGTTTGGCTTTTCTCGACGAGGATCCCGAGGAGGATTAGCGCCATGCCGCTAGAGAATAGTTGCAATGAGTACGAGCAGCCGGATCAACCTGTAACAATCGATGGATGAACTCATCCGCTATGCAGGCTGAGCCACTCTGCAAGCCTGGCCCCCGCTCTTTTCGTGCATTTTTCGGCGCACTTATCCGCTTGAACCCAAGCCCTTTTCATTAGACGAGTGGTTCAGCCACTTCGCTGTTTTGCCTACTGGATCACACACTAAAATGACCTAAGTCTGCGATAATCCTCGTTTTATTGGACGATGAGGAACATAGGATGTTCACCCCAGCCAACCTAGCCGGCTTCACTCTCGATATCCCAGGCATCAGCCACGACTTCAAGGTTCTGTCCTTCGAAGGCGTAGAGCGCATCAGCCAGCCCTATCGCTTCGAGCTGGTTCTGGTCAGCGAACGCCCTGACCTGGATATCGACACCCTGCTGCAGCAACCAGCGTTCCTCAGCTTCGCCGGACAAGGCAAAGGCATCCACGGCCTGATCCACCGCGTCGCCCAGGGCGATGCCGGCAAGCGCCTGACGCGCTACCACATCAGCGTCGTACCGCACCTGTTTTACTTGGGCCACCGCACCAACCAGAGAATTTTCCAGCACCTGACCGTGCCCGAGATCATTGTCCGCGTCCTCAACGACCACGGCATCCAGTCCGACGCCTATCGCTTCCAGCTCAACAGCGAATACCCCCAGCGCGACTACTGCACCCAGTACGACGAGACCGACCTGCACTTTATCCAGCGTCTGTGTGAAGAAGAGGGCATTCACTACCACTTTGAACACTCAACCGATAACCATCTACTGGTATTCGGCGACGATCAAACCGGTTTCCCAAAGCTGGCTCGCCCCACTGCCTATATCCAGGACACCGGCATGGTCGCCAGCGAGCCGGTGATCAAACGTTTTGCCCTGCGGGTAGAAACCCGTCCCAGCCGCGTGACCCGCCGCGACTACGACTTTGAAAAACCCCACCTGCTGATGGAGGCCGCACACAAGGCCGAACAGCCCGTAGAGGGTGACGAGCCACCAGTGCCGCTGCCAGACCTGGAAGACTACGACTACCCCGGACTCTTTACCGAACGCGCCCGCGGCAAACACCTGGCCAAACGCAGCCTGGAACGTCACCGCAGCGACTACCGCCTGGCCGAAGGCAAGAGTGATGTGCCCAGCCTGATCAGTGGCCATTTCCTCACCCTGTCTGAGCATCCACGGGCAGACTGGAACGACCTCTGGCTGATCACCGGCATCCAGCACGAAGGCAAACAGCCGCAAGTACTGGAAGAATCCGTCACCAGCGACACCAAAGATTCAGATGGCTTCACGCAGGGCTACCGCAACCAGTTCACCGCCACGCCCTGGGATGTACCGTTCAGACCGCAACTGAACCACCCGAAACCCAAGGTACTCGGCAGCCAGACTGCAGTCGTCACCGGTCCTGAAGGTGAAGAGATTCACTGCGACGAATATGGCCGCATCAAGGTCCAGTTTCACTGGGACCGTGAAGGCCAAGCCGATGACCAGACCAGTTGCTGGCTCAGAGTGTCATCCAGTTGGGCTGGCAACCGCTACGGCGGTATCGCCATCCCCAGAATCGGTATGGAAGTGCTCATTACCTTCCTTGAAGGCGATCCAGATCAACCCCTGGTCACCGGCTGCCTGTATCACAAGACCCATCCCACACCCTATGAACTACCTGCGAACAAAACCCGCAGCGTATTCAAAACCCTGAGCAGTGCACCGGGTGGTGGCGGTGGCGGATACAACGAACTGCGCATCGAAGACAAACAGGGCGAAGAACAGATCTACCTGCATGCCCAGCGCGACTGGGACGAGAACATCGAGAACGACCAGAAGATCCGCGTCGGCAACGAACGCCATGACCGCGTCGAGGCCAACAGCTACTCGGAATTCATGGCCGAAGAACACCACACCACCCATGCGGACCGCAAAACCGAGATCAAGGCCAATGACCACCTGACGGTGGGTACCAGCCAGCATATCAAGTTGGGTACCAGTCGGTTGATCGATGCTGGCCGCGAAATCCACCTCAAGGCTGGCCAGAAATTGGTCATGGAAGCAGGCAGCGAGCTGACCCTCAAAGCAGGTGGCAGCTTTATCAAGATTGACCCCAGCGGCATAACCGTCAGTGGCGCATCCATCAAGCTGAATGCCGGTGGTTCGCCGGGTAGTGGCTCAGGTGCCGCGCCTGTGCTGCCGGGGGATGTATTGCCCGCAGCCTCAAGCGAGCAAGGTGGTTTGCTTGTCCAGGCCCAGAAGCAGGCCTTGCAGCGTGCGGCGCTTGATGTACTCCCGGTGTGCGAACTCTGCCAGCCAGATAGGGCGCGCCCATGAGCACAGCCCAGACCCCCCTCAGTTATCTACTTTTGGACGGCGCACAGATTGATCAGCTTGTCGCACAGATATATACCCTGGAAGCCGAGCCATCGTTGTATCTGCTCTACCAGCACAGCGCTTATGCCGCGCTTGCTGAGGTGGGGCCGGTATTGGTACGAGTAGAACCCCATACACCGCTAGCCGCCCACTTCAGTGAGTGGTGGCAAGGCGCTGCGGGAATATGGCTGGAATCCAGCGCCGAGACAGCGGATCTTGTCGATCACCTGCGTAGCCTGATCCATCTGCGCACGGAAGGTGACGTCAGCCTTCTTTTCCGCTATTACGACCCGCGCATTCTGCACCCCTGGCTGACAGCACTGGATTCCAGTGTGCGCGATACCGTGCTGGGTCCCATCAACAGCATTCGTCTGCTGGACGAACAGGGGCATGAACGGGCCATTGAGCGACGGTCAATACAACCCTTCGCCCGCTACGATGACAAGCCTTGGTTGTTTTTATCCTTGGCGCAACTCCAGGCTATAACCCATGGCAGAGACCGCGTCTTGGATCAACGCTTGCTTGCCCATGTGCAGGCGCACTTTCCCCAGGTTCTGGACGGGCTGGACGCCGGCGCCCGTTACCAATGGGCCGCAAGCTGCCGCCAAAGAGCCATTAGTCATGGCTACAGCACGGCCAGTGAGGTGTGCCGCTGGGCAGTCCTGGTGGCCTTGTTGGGCATGGATTTTCCGCAAGGAGCTGGGCACCAAACCTATCGGGATGCACTGATGCAACCGGGTTCACCCTGCCAGCGGCTGGACAGCCTTGTTCACCTGCTGCAAAGCCAATTACCCGCAGACAAGGAAGCCACAGCATGAGCACGGACCAACAGGATCTGATCTACCGCATCGCCATGGCCGACAAGGCCGCTCAGGAGGACTTCCCTCATGAAGACCTGAGTAGCCCTGTTGCCGCCTGCCCGGCGCGCCAGCAGGAGCTCTTCATCGTGCCAGCCCGCTACGCCCTGGCTGAACGGAGCGCCGGTCACGACTGCTTCAGCCCTGCCAGCGCAGCGCAGAGTCACCCCATGGCTCTGCGTCGCTTGCGCCCCGGTTACCTATATCTGTGGAGTCACCAGGGCCCCCTGCGCCGCTTTGCCGTGGCCACCGATGGTCTGCTCAGCGAACAGCCTCTGGATGCTGACGACACCCCGCTCCAGAGCGGCACCCTGCCCGGTCTGGCGCTGAACAAACAGCAAGAGGCCTGGCTGCTATACAGCGAGATCCCCATTGGCACATGGGGGTGTCAACAGCTTGCCGAGGACCCCGCACAACGCGCCCAGCGCATGCGCCACATCGACCTGCCGGAGATTGCCCGCACCCTCCAAGCTCGCCACTGCCCGCCCCTTGAGCATGCTGAACGGCTGGTCGCTGAACTGATGCCCGAGGTCCGCGAGCAAGCACTGGCGCACGACTATGCCGAGCAGGGGGAAGCCTACCGCCAGGGGGTCGATAGCCTTGGTGCGCAGATGATGGCCGAGCCCACCCCGGAGCGTATCCAGGCCTATGTCGATGCCCGGACCTGGCTGCATGAACGCGAACAGGCGGCCCAGCGTCACCCTGGCGCGGCCGATAGCCCGCCCGGTGTCTGGAGTGCACACACCTGGAGCGTCCCGGCCACCGATCGCTGGCTCAACCAGGCTCGCCAGGCCGCAGGCGCCCTGCATACTGTGTTCGCCAGCCTTGATGATGACCTCGGCGTCTTGCGTGATCTCAACCACGAACAGGAGCAACTGGAAACCCGTCACGAGGGCTGGGTGGCCGACAATAACCTGCGCCAAAGTGTGGGTGGGTTTATCCGCAGCCTGATCAGTGAGGACGGTGGCGAGGTGGCCAATCTGCTCAATTACCGCTATCGCGGCCATGACATCTCGCTTACCCCCTTACAGGGTGAGCAGATACTGGAGAGCCAGCGCCAACTGGAACCGCTGCTCAAGGAAGAGAGCCGTATCAACCAGCAGCGCGGTCGCCAGTACGGACACCGTGAGGCGGATGGCCTGCTGGCCCAGGTGCACAGCCAGATTGATGCGGTAACCGCACCGGTGCAGACCTTCATCCCCGCCGAGCTGTACAGCAAAACGCAGCAACTGATCCGCGAATACCGCCAGGACAAGGTCACACATCTGGCTGGCGGGCGGGCCAGCGCTCAGGTAGCCGCCAGTATCGATCTGGAGCGGCTGGATGACTGGTTGGATCAACAGGTACCGGCACATTATCGTCAAGTTGAAGAGCGACATACTGCGCTCTACGCTGACCGGGCCACCTACCTGCCACGGCATGCCGCAGGCACCTGGTTCGTCGATTATCAGGATCCAGCCCACCAGCAGTGGCTGGATAAACTGGCGCTCGCCTGCCTCAGCGCCCAGTGCAGCCGCCAAGTCGGAGTCGAGCAGTTTGTCGGCTATGTGCGCTCTGACGACCCCGGCAGTCTGCGGCTGGTCTTTTATGCCTGGAGCCCCTCACTGGAGTTGGCGGTCAACCTCAGCAACCGGCTCAACGAGATCCTGGGTGCCCTCAGCCTGGACAACCTCGCCGCGACTCGCCAGGCATTGGCCAGTGTGTTGGACGAGCCGGCCCTGAACGCCCTGCAGCGCCTAGCACAGGACACGCAAGGCGCCTGGGCCGTCACTGTGGGTCGTCTGGGCGCCGCCTTGATGGCGCTCAAGAGCCAGACTACGGTGGTCGGTCAGTGGGCGGGCGCGCTGCTGGTGACCCGTTTTGGCGCGAATGCGCGTCTGCTGCCACCGGCCGGGCGTGAGGGCTGGCGGCTGCTTGGTGGTAAAGCCGATGCGCTCAATCAATGGGTACGCCACACCGCCCAGGCTATCGGCCAGGGCCGCGCCAGCGCGCTGGTGAACTCGCCGGTGGTGCAGAACAGCGGCGGCCTGCTGCCGCTGACCGCTTTGCTGCTCAACAGTCTCAATGCTTCCCATCATCTGGGCCAGGCTAGTGCCGTCGAAGGCATGGACACTCGACGTCAGGCCGAAGTGATCTCCTCCAGCCTGTATGCCGGTGCAGCGCTGGTGGCGGTGATGCAGAACTGGTTGATTCTGGGGCGGGGGATGCAGGAGCTATCCGCGATTATCCCTGGGATTGGTCCTGTCGTAGCCCCTACCCTGACCCTGTTTGGCGGGTTTATAGGGTTGCTGTCATTTGGTGCGGCAGGAGCCGAACTCATATCCCTCCAGAATCAAATCGAAAATGCGCAAACGCGTATAGACCCCTGGCTGGAACGTCGCCAACTGGTGGTGCAGGGTCAGATCGGCGTCTATGCCGCCCAGGCGGCACTGGGTATGGGCCTGACCGGCCTGCGTATGGCCAACCGTCTAACCACGCCCCAGGCCCTGCGCTACTTCCGGTTGGGCATGGGGCCGATCAACCTGTTACTGCTCGGGCTGGGTGGCGCTTACCTGTACGCCTGGTCGCAGCAGGCCACACCGCTGCAGAACTAT